>ERZ1673738.1383-NODE-1383-length-36940-cov-17.192273_pt1 | contig 36940 bp, 30 predicted proteins | sample MGYA00580198_ERZ1673738 | MGnify/ENA primary metagenome ERZ1673738 (study PRJEB41218, sample SAMN15661784) | gut metagenome | host: Homo sapiens | place: Canada: London | collected 2015-08-20/2019-03-30 | study: EMG produced TPA metagenomics assembly of...
ACCGGGACAGTCTGCCGATTGACTCATAATGACGGAATTTAACGACAGTCCCTAAGATAAACTGGGTTTTTGAGGATTGACAGATGCTTTCTTCGGAAGGAAACAAAATTTCGCTGATTAACGGAAAGGCCTGACTGTTATTTTTTCATCAGAACCGTAGGTTCGTTAATCAGCGAAACAATAGATAATTTTATCAGGTATGTAATAACCTGCCTGAAATCGTTGATCTGACCGTTTGCCTATTTAAAATCTTCAGCTTTTAATCCGGTATTAATTTTAATATCGGTCGTCTTTATCTCTATGGGCATGCCTTGCATACTGGTTTTAGAGAGGAGAGGCATTAAAATTCCGTATTCTGTGGGCTGGTAATCTTCAAAAAGAACTTCTTGTGTCATACCGTCCTGGCTTCCTACTGCTTTTACTTTCAAACCGTTTTCTACATCATAGAAAGAGTAGGTAACGGCTTTTCCCAAAGTCGTCTTCAATTTGTATGCCTCTTTTCCGTTCACTTTTTCTACTCCTTCCAAAGTCGGCTGATAGCCTAATTGAGTGTATTCTGCTTCCAATACGGGATAAGCCTGATCTTTTAATTCTGCCACTTTTTCGCCTTCTAAGGTTTGATTTCCGCCAGCACCGCTGAGAAACGCTTTTGTTCCGTCAAATACTATTTTTTGCATGGGAGCTCCGTTCATGGACATTTCCATCATATACAATGGTTTCGCACCGTCCAAAAGATATTTTTGATCGGTTACCAGCTTCATACCTTGTATATTCATTTCAGATGTCAGGCTCATATCTTTGATCCCCTTGATTTTTTCTATCCCTCCGATGGCTTTCAAGTAAGCGTCTATAACCTTTTCAGGGGTTACATTCGGAGCTACATTGTTGCTTACAGTTAACGGTTCTCCGTAATTGTCCAATTCCGTGATTGTCCCGTCTGTGGCTAATTTTTCCAGTTTTTTCTTTTCTCCCCGGTCATTGACTACCAGAATATAACTATTGTCCGGATGAATATACTTTTTGATGGCTGCATTGACATCTTCTTTTGTAATTTTATCCAGTCTTTCCAGATAAGTGGTATAATAGTCTTTAGGTAATCCAAATCTTTCAATGTTATAAGCAAAGCTAGCGATAGTAGAAGGTGATTCCAGGCTTCTGGAGAATGAACCAGCCATGGTTTTCTTTACCCGGTCAAGGTCTTCCTGAGAGTAGTTGCCTATCACCATATTCTGCATTTCATTGAATATTTCGATGAGAGCACTGTCGGCAATATTGGATTTCACTTCTGCTGAAGCCGAAAAAGCTCCGGAACCGTCAAGTTCACTTTTGCTTAAAGAAGAATACGCTCCGTAAGTATAACCTTTTGTCTCTCTCAGATTCTTGAATAATTTGGCCTGAAAACCTCCGCCGCCCAGAATCTGATTCATAACTGTTGCTGCCAGTGCATCCGGGCTATTTACTTTGAAATTAATCGGATAAGCCACGTTTATGCTGGCTTGTGTAGCGGCATCTTTATTGGAAAATACCACCTGGCGTCCCTGGGGTTGTTTGGGAACATCGTAGGTGAAAGTTGGAGATTGTCCTGCTTTCCAATTGCCTAAATATTTTTCTGCCAGTTTTTGAGCTTCATGAAGAGTAATATCTCCTACAATGATCAAAATAGCCTGATTGGGATGAATATAAGTTTGATAGTAATTTTTGCAATCTTCAACCGTTATATTATTGATCGTTGTCGGAGTGACAATATCTCCGTAAGGATGAGCGTCTCCGAATAAGGTTTTTTTGTAGATATTCTCCATAATGGCTTGAGGACTGACTTCACTGGTTTTAAGTGCTGTCTGTGTGCGCCGGATCAATTTATCGAATTCTTCTTGAGGAAAAGTCGGATGTAGTACGATATCAGAAAGAATTTCCATCATCTGATCTTTGTATTTAGATAAACCGCTGATCGTTACCGACTCGGAAGAAGTATATAAATTGGCTCCTATAAAGTCAATCTCTTCGTTCAACTGTTTAGGGGCTCTGTTTTCTGTTCCTTTTCCCCATAACTCTCCGGCGATATTCAGGTAACCGGCTTTGTCTTTTTCGAGAATTTTATCCCGAACAATGTCCAGACTAAAATTAATCTTCGGAATTTTATTGTTTTCTACAACGAGTACTTTTAATCCATTGTCTAAGGTAAAGCTTTTATATTCGCCTATATGGACACGGGGAGCGGGACCCGATTCCGGAGCCTTACTCCGGTCAACCTGTGCAGTGATTGACAATGAAAAACAAATGGCAATCAGTAAAAAAGTAAATTTTTTCATTATGTTATAATTTTCAATATTTTGATTCCAACTATTTTTACTTTCTTTCTGTTGTGATCAGAAAGTTTATTTTTTATTCGGTAAATAATATAATACTACCCGGTTTTCTTTGGTAAAATATTTTTGAGCTGCTTTTTGAAGATCTTCTTTCGTTACAGCCATATATTTCCCTAGTTCCTCATTGATCTGATTGGTATTGTTGTAATAAGTATAACTAGTAGCGAGATTTTCAGCCCGACTGGCTATAGTGGAATTACTGCTGACCAATTCATTTTCGATCTGGTTCTTCAATTTTTGTAACTCTTTATCGGAAATCGGTTCTTTTTTCACTTTTTCTACTTCTTGATCGATGGCATTTTCCAGTTTTTGTAAATCTACTCCCATATTCGGTAATGCTAATATGACGGAAAGGCCCGGATGTTCCAGCGGAAGAGGAGTAGAGGCCAATTCCATTGCCAGTTGTTCGTCGTTTACGATCGTAGAGTAAAGGCGGGAACTTTCTCCTGCAGATAACAGCGTATTCAGCATGGAGACAGCATAGAAATCATCGGATTTCATTCCCGGAATATGGTAAGCCATAATAATCGCCGGAATCTGAATGTTATCGTAAGCTGTGTCTCTTACTTCTGCGGTTTTGACCGGTTCATTCATAGGAGGCTGTATCACGGGAGCGCCTGCCGGAATATCGTTGAAGTAATCGTGTACGAGTTTTTTGGCTTCTGCTATGTTAAAATCCCCGGCTATCGTCAGGACTGCATTGTTGGGTACATAAAACTTTTTGTGGAAATCAATAAAATCCTGATCGGAAGCATTCCGGATGTGTTCTTCCGAGCCGAGCACATCGTGTTGGTAAGGGTGTACCGTATAAGCTCTTTTAAGGGTTTCCGTCAGTAAACGACCGTAAGGCTGATTGTCCCGGCTTTGTCCCATTTCCTGACAAACGACATCTTTTTGAGTTTTAATCCCAATTGCTTCTATATTCGGGTGTAATAATCTTTCCGATTCCAGCCATAATCCTAAGGCCAGTTCATTAGACGGGAGCAATTCATAATAATAAGTTCTGTCGAAAAACGTATTCGCATTTAAATTCCCTCCGGCATTCATTACATATTTGTCGTACTCGTGTCTTTTGATATTTTGGGTGCCCTCAAACATCAGGTGTTCAAAAAAATGGGCAAATCCGGTTAGATTCGGATCTTCGTTTTTAGAACCAACATGGTACATCAAGGAAATTACAATGTTGGGAGTAGTGTGGTCTTCTTGCAAAATAACGTGCAATCCGTTGTCCAGTTTGTATTCGACAAAGTCGATTTTCCCGGATTGTGCTTGTACGAGAAAAGGCAAGCATAACGCGATGATAATTAAAATTTTTTTCATATTCTCCTTATTAAAGTTTATAAAATTATAAATGGTCTGTTTCCTCTTTTGTTTCTGGTATATATTCTAAAATATCTCCCGGCTGACAGTTTAATACGCGACATATCGCTTCCAAGGTAGAAAAACGAATTGCCTTTGCTTTCCCGTTTTTTAGAATAGAGAGATTCGCCGGTGTAATATCTACTTTTTCAGAAAGCTCGTTCAAAGACATCTTACGGCGTGCCATCATCACATCTATATTTACTACAATAGCCATAATTTATATTGTTAATTTTTGTTCTTCTGACAGATCATATCCGATGGCGAATATTTCCGCGATTACAAGTATCAGAACTCCTGCAAAGAGATCTCCGAATTCATAGATATCGATTGAAATTAGGAGAGAAGTATCTTTCAATAATTGGGTGAGTGATTGCGCTTCCAGATAGTAGGCTAGATTGGCCAGCAAAGAGGAAGCAATAAGTAAGATACCAATGGCACGAATCAATTTGATGTTATCCCGGTTAAAAAGATTGTCATGCCGGATACTATTACGTAAAGAAAAAAGTACAACAAACAGAATGGTACAAATGGCAATATAACAAGTGCCACTGAAAAGTTGTAAAATAAATGACCAGACTTGTACTTTCTGAGAAGAGACCTCGGGATGTAGGATTTTTATATGAGCCGCCTTCATTTGGGCCGTTATCTTTAAAGTACTGTCTGAGTTGTATTGAATGGGAATATCGTATGCTGAGCTGAGAGGGACGATGGGAATGCTATAGTAAGTGTTTAATAAAGAATTTTTATCTTCGGAGTTTCCTCTTAAATCATTACTGGTAAAGTTAACGATGAGAAAAGTAAGAATCAATCCCAAAAATATAGCATATAAGATGTTTAAACGTAATATAATTTTTCGTTTAGGTGTCATAAATTAGAATTTTGTTATAATTCGTTGTGCAAATATAGAATGAATTTAAAATAAAACAATATTTATTTATCGATTTTCGATAAATTTTTATTATTAATTTAGAATATTAAAATATACTTCTCCCAAAATTCGCTTCTCTTAAAGACTCGAGGAGATTCAGAAAATTCAGGAATTCATCTGTATAAAGGTTCAAATGCGAATATAATTTAAAACTTATTTATTTGAGGACCATTAACCGATCTTTTTGAAACAGGTTGAAAGTCTCGTCAATTTGCTAGATTAAAAATTTTAATCCTGATCTTTTCGTCAGAACTAAAAATATATTCCGCTATAAACTGTTAACCCAGTAGCCGCCAAGCACCAACTATTATTTATTGCCTGACATTTGAACGTTTGGCTACCTAAACTTTCCGAAGTATAACGAAAGGAGAGAGGGATTAAAAAAATAAAGGCAAAATTACACATTAGGGCACGTCCCTAATGTGTAATGAGGCGACCGGCTTCGTATTCCTGTGCGGCATACTCCAGGTCTTTGTACCATTCTTCTCCGTATTGCGAAATCAAGGCTTCTTTGAGAAAACGATAGACTGGAATGCCTTCTTTTTCTCCTTTGATACGGGCTTCCCGGCAAACACTCCATTTGTGGTAATTTAAAGCTTCAAACCCCACATATCTGGCAATTCGTATAGGATACAAATGACAGGAAACAGGTTTGCGAAAAGTACTTTTCCCCTCTGTCCAAGCTTTCTCCATAGCGCACCAACAGCAGCCATCTGCTTCGATCGTAAAAGCACATTCCCGCCCATTTATCAAGGGGGTGGTCCATTCACCATCACAATCTTTCACTGCAAACCCTTGTTGCTCAATAGCAGCTATCCCCTCCGGCTTCATATAAGTTTTTATCTTTTCGTAATTTTCTTTTATATTCCGGATCTCTTTTTTATGCAAAGGAGCTCCGTAATCTCCCTCAATGCAACATATACCTTTACATTGACTCAGATCACAACAAAATTTCTTTTCGAAAATATCAAAACTAACTAAAACGTCTCCAATCTGTACCATCCTTTCTTACTCCATTATAAACGGGAACAAATATAGATAAATTAGCAAAAACAAACAGCGGCTGTACATAACGCCGCTGTTTTATCTTTTTCGGATTTTTCTCCGGAAAATCTACTGGATCAAGGTCTTCCCCGTCATCTCTGCCGGTTGAGGAATTCCCATTATCTGCAAAATCGTCGGTGCAACGTCGGCTAAAACACCATCTCTCAATTCTTTTCCTTTTTCAGTCGTCACCCAAATACAAGGTACCGGATTCAGTGAATGAGCCGTATTAGGCGTTCCATCTTCATTCACGGCATGATCGGCATTACCATGGTCTGCAATAATCAAGACCTCGTATCCATTGGCCTGAGCAGCTGTTACCACCTTATCCACACAAGCATCTACCGTCTCTACAGCCTTTTGAATAGCTTTATAAACTCCCGTATGCCCCACCATATCGCCATTGGCAAAATTCAGACAGACAAAATCCGCCGATTTCAAATTCAGCTGCTCTACCAATTTTTCGGCCACTTCCGGGGCTGACATTTCCGGTTGCAGATCATAAGTTGCTACTTTAGGAGAGGGAACCAATATCCGGCTCTCTCCTTCAAACTGAGCTTCCCGTCCTCCGTTGAAAAAGAAAGTAACATGAGCATATTTTTCCGTCTCGGCAATACGCAATTGTTTCATTCCTGCCTTACTTACCACTTCTCCCAACGTATTTTCCACATTTTCTTTGTTAAATAAAATATGCAATCCTTCAAACTTAGCATCGTAAGGAGTCATACAACAATAATACAAAGGCATGGTTTTCATGCCGTATTCCGGCATATCTTTCTGTGTCAAAGCGATTGTCAGCTCTTTAGCCCGGTCGTTACGATAATTGAAAAAGATAATCATATCTCCCGGCTGTATTAAGCCGACCGGTCTCCCGTCGCTGGTCACATGCACAATCGGTTTGATAAACTCATCCGTAATGCCTTCCTGATAGGACTTTCTGATCGCAGTTTCCACATGCTGGGTTTCAAAACCGGTTCCATACACCAGCATATCGTATGCTTCCCGTATCCGCTCCCAACGGTTATCCCGATCCATAGCGTAATAGCGACCCACTACAGATGCAATACGACCAGCCGAATGGGACATATGTTCTTTCAATTCCTGAATAAATCCCAATCCGCTGTGCGGATCAGTATCCCGGCCATCCATAAAACAATGGACGAAAGTTTTTGTTATGCCATATTCCTTGGAAATATCACATAATTTCTTCAAATGATCCAGAGAACTGTGAACTCCTCCATCAGATACCAATCCCATAAAATGCACTTGTTTGTGATGATCCCGGGCATAAGTGAAAGCTTTTACAATTTCAGGATTCTGCAGAATAGAATTATCCCGACAAGCCTTATTAATCCGTACTAAATCCTGGAGCACGACCCGTCCGGCACCGATATTCAAATGTCCAACCTCTGAATTACCCATTTGTCCATCCGGTAGACCTACGTTTTCTCCACTAGTGTATAACTTGGCATGGGGATACTTCTCCAACAAACTCGTTATAAACGGGGTAGGCGTATTATAGATCGCATTGGAAGCATCCGGTTTACCAATGCCCCAACCGTCTAATATCATCAATAATGCTTTTTTCATGTCTTATTTTTTAATTTATTTATTCTTTATTTTTCTTCCACATCTCCCTTTCGTTTGCCTTCTCTTCCTTGTCTTTAAGAGTTCAAAGATTGTCCATTCAACTTCCGGACAAATACTTTTCTGCCGATCGGGACTAAACTTCCGGTACTGTTTATCAAAAACGATATCGCACGAAACAACGGATTCTCAAACGGTTTAAACCAGACATAAAATCTCAGCCTAATTAAACATTTACGTTCTTGAACCTCTAAACTTTTCAAACATTTTATCTTTATAAACACATAAAGATTTACAAAGTTAATGGAATATCCTGATTTCCCTGCTGACGGACGAGCAGAATCTTAACTTTTTTACGAAAACGTTTGCCCTAATCCTTTATTTTATTTTAAAAGTTCGTCTTTATCTTTCTAACGGGCTTTAGGGGTATTTCCTATTTTAAGTTTTTATTTCTCTCCTTTTTCTGGAGAATTCGGCGCTTGCTTCTTCGTCTTATATAAGAGATAAAAATAGGATAAAATAATAAACTTTGAATCTTAAACGCTTCTGAAAAGCCACAAATAATAAAGCAAATTCCCAGATAAGAGTAATGCTTAAAAAATACGGGGACTCTTTTTATTCCATTGGTGCAAAATTTGTTCTTCATAGCTGTATTTCCTGCCTTGAATTCTCTCTTTTTCGGATAAGTAACCTTTCATCATTGCTTCATTTTGTTTTTAAATTTAGGAATTAAAAAAAAATCAGAGAGAGGAAGCGAAAGAATTTTTAGTTTATTCTATTTTGAGGATTGTTTTTAGGTCGCTGCGTCAAAAATGTGTGAGTAGAAGAATTCTGACTCGATTTTTTTGAAAAAAGTTTGTAAAAAGAGAAATACTCCCTATATTTGCAGCGCGAAAGCAAAACGGTAGATGTAGCTCAGTCGGTTAGAGCGTCGGATTGTGGTTCCGAAGGTCGTCGGTTCGAGCCCGATCTTCTACCCTTGATAAACCGCTTGAAATTATTCAGGCGGTTTTTTATAATACCGGAAAATTATCTAACAGTTGTCTTTCTATCAAATTCATTCAAATTTTTGTCCGATCAAATAAAATTTCCCGTTATTTTACACAGTAGGGACGTGCCCTAATGTGTAATTTTACATCCTTTTACTTTTAAATTTGGATAAGGATCGTACCGTAAGGGATCTTTGTTTTCGCAAAAAAGGTCCGTCCCTCTGGGGGAAATTTAAAAGGAATCAGGAGGATAAAAGAGCCACTAAAGATTTGGAATATGGGTACAGCAGAGCTATATCTGGCTATAGCTGTATTTTCAGAAAACATTCTTTGAGATAGGTGTAATTTTTTATTTTTTAAGATGATATCTTTCCGGCCTACAGAAGATTTTTATTTCAAGAGTTCGTTTTACTCTGTTTGGGCTGTCCTTACAAGCCTTTGGCGGTTGTTATACGAAATAAGTTAAATTTATAACCGGATCTTCTTTTCTCTACCCTTTCACCAGCAAAAATTTTGCTTGATCCCTTTTGTTGATAAAATTGGAAGGGAAATAAATACAATTTCAAGATTAAAATTTTTATGAGCAGTAAAGAGAGGGTTGAAAAGACAGCAAGGTAGGAAACAATTTAGGAAATGAAAATATTTCGAAAGGCCGGTGAAGAACGGGAAGAGGAATTATAAATATAAAAAATTACACATTAGGGCACGTCCCTAATGTGTAAAAAGAAATTCCAATTGATTTTTAGGAGTTTGTTTATTAAAATCTCTATTATTCCTGCGAATCGTCCCTAATAGATACAATTATATCGTCGTCATTTGTTATCAATCTTACACAATAATAATTTCCATGGTTTGATATTTCGTATCTTCGTTCCCTAATGGAATAACCGGCATAGTGCTGCGCGATAAAATCTGTTACATATTCTGGCAATTGTTCTGTATCTTTCATCTGCCAGGATGTCGAGAACCAATAACCATCCCAGGAGAGTTCGACCCTTTTCAGATTGTTTTCATGAGAAATATATATTTCGATATGCCCCTCATCGTTAAACAATATGCCAAGGACGGGTGCCTGAGAATAATATTCTGCCATATAAGCGTTCACCTCTGCTGGTACTTTTACCAACCGAAATTGGTCGTTATTTCCATATAAAGTCCGAATCAGTATGCCGTCGGTCTGTATATATACATTTTGTCTGATTTCTCCTTTGAGGATACTGATCCGATAGAGTGCTCCTTTCATATTTAGGCGTTCAATCTTGCATATTGCAGTGATTTTGTTCCCTGCATATTCTGAATGAGCAAACGTATATTCAACAGCATAAGGTAACATTTGCGTTTCGGGCACATCTGTTTTGGTCATTTGCCATATACCTTCGGTAGTGAACCAGGCTGTTTCATTGAGATTGTATGTATCTGTAAAGGTTGCGATATAGTAATTATCGACTATACTCCATTGTCTGGGCTGTAAAGGAGAAAACTTATTAGAAAAAGACCGATCGATATTTTCCGGAATTTTTGTTTCTTCTTCCTTCGTGTCCTCATCACAGGATACAAAGCAAAAAGTAAAAGACAAAAGGAGTAATCCCAATAAAATTTTTGTTCTCATGATACTAAATTTTTGTAATGTGTTTATTTTTTGATTTAAAAGAAATTGACATTATTGTTTTAGGTATATCGGATATTGCTATTTTCAGGACACAAACCTAATAAAATTCTCTTTGATGTATTCTTAAAAGGAGTGTTTATTATATATAAAAATTTCTTTAAGAAAAGGGGGTAAGAATAGGCAATAGTCGGGTTTTCTATCCCATGGATCTGGATTTATATACGATAAAATTCAACTATTTTGTTTTCCTGTTTGAGAAAAAATAAAATTCATTTTTGAGAAAGCGTTTCTGAAAAAAGACTTTTTTCTTTTACTGTTTCTATTTCTTTTCTTTTCATACTCAGGCTTTATACGTTTAAATGTATAACGGATGATAAAAGGGGTGTTGTGGAGGAAGAGGAAAAGCGGGGAAGCAGAAATTTTGAATAAATATTCATTTAAATTTAGAATAATTTTCAGAAATGAGGAATTATTGATATTTTTAACCGTTAATATTTTCTTAAATTAATGTGGTAAATAAAAACTTCTGTCAAGCCTCAAAAGGAAGACAGGACACAAACCTTTAAATGAATAGTTAAACTTATGAAATGTGAATTAAAATTTGCAGGAATTATTTTGTTGGTAATAGGAAGTTTCGGGTGTAAAGAAGCAAAAGAAGCCAAAGAGGGTAGTTCGGAAGAACGAAAACAATTGGAGCTTATTTATCAAGAATTATCGGCTCAGTATGATACTTTGCGTCTTCAGGTCGTACGGGAACCTGCAGGTTATTTAAAATATCCCTATTTGATTCCTGCCGGATTTTATTCTCAGTTGTGGGATTGGGATGCTTTTTTTATGGCAAATCATTTTATCAGCCGAAACCAACCGGAATATATGAAATATTGGGCAATGACTTATTTGGACGGAATAGACGAAGAGGGATATGTTTCCGGTGGGATGACGATAAACGGGCAGCGTAAACTTTTCGGAAAATTTGCGATGAAGCCTTTTTTAGCTCAGGGAGTTTATCAATATTCCCGTTACGCTAACGATTTCACTTGGATCGAACCGTATTACGAGCGTTTGGGACGGATTTTTAAATATCGGAAAGAAACCCAATTGGATTCTTTACGGGGATTGTATTACTGGGAGATTGCCATGCAGAGTGGGGCGGATAATAATCCGGCCATGAATTATTTTAAAGAGGATACCCGTTCTTATGATTGTGCGGATGCCTGTGCTTTTCAATATGGGGAATTAAAGGCTATGGCGGTTGTGGCTGCCCACTTAGGGAAGACAGAAGATGCTGCTTTCTATAAAAAAGAAGCAGAGGAGTTGAAGGCAAATGTAAATAAATGGCTTTGGAACGAAGAGGATCAGGTGTATTATAATGTAGATCGTGTTACAGGAGATCAGTATAAAAGAATCAGCTATTCTTCTTTTGTTCCGTTAATGTATAAGATGGCTCCGGAAGTCAAGGGAAAAGCCATGATTGAAAAGCATTTATTGAATCCGGAAGTCATGAAATCTTCTTATGGTTTCAGGACTTTGTCGAAACAGGATTGTGATTATAATAATAAAAATATCATTGTTCCTTTTTCGAACTGGCAAGGACCGGTTTGGCCGATTGCCAATTATATTTATTCTATTGGCTTGAAATACTATGGATTTGAAAAAGAGCTTACTTGGCTGGCTGGGACTATGGGTAAATTGTTGACGGAAGATATCCGGAAATATGGGACGATGCATGAGAATTACCATGCAGATACCGGTGCTCCTTTGGCTCCGGATCAAAACCATGTGGATAAAGATGGAAAATTCGTAGGATTTATCAGTTGGAATCTTTGTTTCCAAAATGTAATGGAAGGTGTTCTATACGATAAATGGATGTTATTGGATATAGAAGAACTGTAAAGTTAAAAAAATCAGATAACGGAGGAATGTTTCACTGGTGAATGAAGCTAAGGTTTTTGATTTATCTAGGAATCAGAACTGAAAGTTTACTCCTCAGTGAAGCATTTGTTCTATTTTCTCTTCATTTAGAGTGGAAGATCAGAGCCGATATTCTCCATGTCAGTAAAGTCCCCCCAGGTTTATTTTGCAGGAGGCCACTGAAATCTTCTTCAAGACTTTTTTCCTCGTTTAAATGGTTTTACTGTTTCCTAGATATAGGGAATATACAGGAAGATAAGCCCGTAATAATGGTAAGAATGAGTTGAAAACAGAGATTTGTGCGGTTTTTTTAATGTCGAATTATAGAGTGAGGAAAGTCGCGTAGTGGATATTGGTCGGGGGAAGACACAGTTGGGATTTATATATCTGATTGGTCCTTATATTTGTATCGGGGGGAGTTCTTTACCTAGTGTTGGTAGTATTAGCCGGAGTAAGCGATCTGCAGTTTGAAATTTGGCAGAGTTTTTTGAAAAAAATTTAGGAGTATGCCTGTCAGTATTTTTATGCAGAAACAGACTAGTCTTTTGGGGAAATAGAAAGAAAGACCTTTTAAGAGGTGGAAAACTTTTTTGGTAAATTTGAAGCATTATCGAAAATCAAAGGGGAAAACGGAAGGGGACGGAGAAAAGAATTTTTTATATCAGTTGTACCGCACTTATGAAAGAATGGTTAATTTTTCAGAGGATGGGAAATATTATAGTGGTTTCAGTCGTCCTATTCATGAGGATAAGGGATGTCCTTTTGATAATGGCGCTTGGGTTGAGGATATTTATTGGGTTTTGTATGGTAAGGCAGGATAGGGGTGTTTTATAGAGGATAGGGGTGAAAAGGAGAGGAAGGATGAGTAGAAAAATTCTAAATCGTCTTTTCTGTTCCCTTTTTGGCTTTTCTTTTTTGTCTCTATGATAATTATCGTTAATTTTACAGTCGTGAAATTTTAAAACGTTTACATAATAGAATAATAAATCATAAAGCATGGCAACAGAAAAATTTTTATGGAGGCATATCGGGCCTCGTCCTGAAGACATTGACGAAATGTTAAAGGTTGTCGGGGTGCATTCTTTGGATGAATTGATCGAGCAAACCGTTCCGGAGTCGATTCGTTTAAAGGAGATATTGGATTTACCGGCACCGCTTACTGAAGCTGAATTCTTCAACCGTATCCGGGAAGTGGCTGCTAAAAATAAGATATATCGTTCTTTTATCGGGCAGGGCTATTATGATACTATATCTCCGGCCGTCATTGTTCGGAATATTTTGGAAAATCCGGCTTGGTACACTTCTTATACTCCTTACCAGGCAGAGGTGTCGCAGGGCCGTTTGGAAGCTTTACTGAATTTTCAGACGGTGATATTGGAACTAACCGGCATGGAAATTACCAATTGTTCTTTGTTGGATGAGGCAACAGCGGCAGCTGAAGCTATGCAAATGATGTTTGCTTTACGGAATAGAGATAAGAAAAAAAGCGGCGCTAATAAGTTATTTGTAGATAATCAGGTATTTCCTCAGGTGAAAGATGTTTTGATCACCCGTTCGGCTCCTTTCGGGATCGAGTTGGTTTATGGGGATTACGATTCTTTTGAATTTACGCCTGAGATATTCGGGGCTATTATACAGTATCCGGCTGCGGATGGACAGATCCGGGATTATAAAGCTTTTGTGGACAAAGCACATGAAAACGGAGTATTGGTTACGGCTGATGCGGATATCATGAGCTTGGTATTGTTGACACCTCCGGGAGATTGGGGAGCTGATATTGTGGTCGGTTCTACGCAGCGTTTCGGAATTCCGATGGGTTACGGTGGTCCCAGTGCTGCTTATATGGCTACACGGGAAGAGTACAAACGGAACATCCCGGGACGTATTATCGGTGTGACAATTGATGCCCAGGGAAATAAGGCTTTACGTCTGGCTTTGCAAACCCGGGAGCAGCATATCAAACGGGAAAAAGCTTCTTCTAACATCTGTACCGCAAAGGCATTGGATGCTACAATGGCTGGTTTTTATGCTGTTTATCACGGAAAGGAAGGATTGGAAAGAATAGCCAAACATATCCATTCTGCAGCGGTTATTTTGGCCGAAGAGATTCAGAAATATGGATATAAGTTGAAAAATGAGAAGTTTTTTGATACCCTTCGTTTCGATTTACCCCAAGGAGTGAAGGTTGAGGATATCCGCGACCGGGCATTGGAGAAAAAGATTAATTTGCATTATAGTGATTGTTGCTGTGGAGGTGCAGCTATAGGCTTATCTACGGATGAGAAAATTAATGAAGCGGAAATCAATACGATTCTTCAGATTTTTGCAGAAGCTGCCGGCAAAAAAGCGGAGCAGGTTGCATTTTTAGATGAGCGCACTGTATTGGATCCGCAGATGATCCGGGACGACGATTTTCTGAATGAGCCGGTATTTAAATTGTACCATTCGGAGACGGCTATGATGCGTTATATGAAGAACTTGGAAAGACGGGATATTTCTTTGGCGACTTCTATGATTTCTTTGGGTTCTTGTACGATGAAGCTGAATGCGGCCGTAGAAATGTTACCTTTGTCCTGGCCGGAGTTTGGAGCCATACATCCTTTTGTACCGGTATCTCAAGCTGAGGGATATCAGCAGATGATCCGGGAAACCGAAACCATGTTGGCGAAAGTAACGGGTTTTGCTGGATGTAGCTTACAGCCCAACTCGGGAGCTGCCGGTGAATACGCATCTCTGATGGTTATCCGGCAATATCATCTTTCCAGAGGGGAAGCACATCGGGAAGTCATGTTGATTCCGGCCTCTGCTCATGGAACAAATCCTGCTTCCTGTACGATGGCTGGTTTTAAATTATTGGTAGTAGCTAGTACGGCCGAAGGAAATATTGACGTAGAAGATTTTAGGGCAAAGGCTGTAGCTAACAGAGATAATCTGGCAGGAGCAATGATTACCTATCCTTCCACTCACGGGATTTTTGAGGAATCTATCAAAGAATTGGCGAAAATTGTTCATGAAAATGGTGGGTTGTTGTTTATGGACGGAGCCAATATGAATGGGCAATGCGGTTTGACAAGTCCCGGTACTATCGGTGCTGATATCTGTCATTTAAATCTGCATAAGACATTTGCAATGCCTCACGGAGGTGGCGGTCCGGGAGTCGGTCCGATCTGTGCGGCCGCTCATTTGGTGGACTTTTTACCGACCCATTCCGTGGTGAAGACGGGAGGAGATAAAGGTATACATGCCGTGGCGGCTTCTCCTTATGGCTCTGTCAGCTTATTGCCTATCACTTATGGATATTTGTTGATGTTGGGCGGGGAAGGTTTGAAAATGGTTACTCAAATGGCTATCCTGAATGCCAATTATCTGGCTTCTGCTTTTGAAAAACTGGGATTCAAAATTTTGTATAAAGGTAGTAAAGGCCGGGTAGGGCACGAAATGATATGGGATTGTACTTCTTTTAACAAGGAATATGGTATTTCTGATTTGGATATCGCCAAACGGTTGATGGATTTCGGATTCCATGCTCCTACTTTGTCTTTCCCTGTTCACGGCACCTTGATGGTAGAACCGACCGAAAGTGAACCAAAAGAAGAGTTAGACCGTTTTATCGAAGCCCTGAAGACCATTCGGGACGAAATCTTGGAAATCGGAGAAGGCAAAGCCGATAAGACTGATAATGTTTTGAAAAATGCTCCGCATACTCATAAGGTGCTCACAGCTGACGAATGGGCCCATGCCTATCCACGCAGCAAAGCTGCTTATCCTTTGTGCTGGGTAGCTGAAAATAAATTCTGGCCGCAGGTGGGACGTGTAGACGATGGTTATGGCGACCGCAACCTGATATGTTCCTGTCAGGCACTCTATGAAGAAGCAGACTTATAATAAGTTTGAAGGGTAAGAGAATGTCCGAAAAAAGTTGAAATTTTACTTTTGAGGTATTCTCTGCATTGCAAACGATCGTTCAGAAATCTGATTTTCTCATTATTTTACACATTAGGGCACGTCCCTAATGTGTAATTTTTTGTTTTAAGGTTTGTATTTTACCTTTGAAGCTGGTTGTACAAATGTTTTTTATTTTAAGAGATCCTTCCTCGTATTGGAAGATGTTTTCATTAAAAAGGTTGTTTTATACCTTTCAATTTGGTTTTAGAATAAAGTCCGAAAACCTAACCCTTATCTCTTTTTCCTTATTCTTCGCAACTATTGCCGGGTGCTTTTTTGCGAAAGAGAGAAAAGTTGACACTACCGTATTTCCGTCTTTCGTAAAAGTAAGGTAGAGCCGAATAGTCTACGGAGGCCGGATGTTCTATTACAGCAATTCCGTTTTCTGTCAATAAATCGTTTTCAAAAATGCTTAGCGGGACTTGTTGTATAGAAGGAAGATTATAGGGAGGATCTGCAAAGATAAGGTCGAACTTCCGGCCTTTGAGTTTTTGGCAGGCCATAAACATATCTGTTTTATAGACTTTTAGGTTCCGGAATCCCAATTCTTTGGACATGCGTTTGATAAAGGCAAAATGATTGTAATTTAACTCTACTGCAATAATTTCGTTGGCTCCCCGGGAAGCAAATTCATAACTGATACTGCCGGTACCGGAAAAAAGATCTAGTACGGAAATCCCTTCAAAATTGATATAATTACTGAGTACATTGAAAATGTTTTCCTTGGCGAAATCCGTTGTAGGACGGGCTGTAAAATTTTTGTCCGGAATGATTTGCCGGCCTCTGTGTGAACCGCTGATTATTCGCATGTATGTATATTTAGAAAGTGGACAAAACAGGAACTATTTAATTTCTCGTCGTTCAATAACCGATTGAGTCGGGTGTCTTTCAAAAGAGAGACATTCGGAATATACGTATTTAATGTATTAAATAGTTTTGGATCATTTACCAGTTCCCCGGAAATTGTTGTTTGTACCGTTTCTTTATTGGTGTTGGTTTGTTTCAGACTGTTTAGTATATGAAAAACAATATCAGTTACAGAACGATAAGTAAAAGTATTGAATAAAGTTATTTTTTTATCGTGTATAAGTAATAAATCGAAATAACGGTTTTGAATGTCGATAAAAAGGTATTCTTGTGGAAAAATCGCTGCTGTGAGAGAGTGTATAATAAAAGGATAGGCGTGATTTATCATCACGGCAGCAGGGTAATGCGTTTTCAAAAAGGCCAACAGCTGTGTTGGATGGGATTCTACAAAATAACATTCCGAACGGGGAATGAGGCGGGTGAGAAATTCTTCCTTTTTTTCAAGGGGAAAGCAAACCCGGTACAGTTCAGCTAGATGGTCTTTGTGAAAAGCGGAGAGGGGAATCAGGGTTTTCTCTTGTTTACAAAACAAGAGATATACTTTTTGATAAGGTAGATTCAATATTTCCTCGGTCGTCAGTATTTGATAAATTTTCGTAAGCCCTTCTATACGGGATTCGGGCTGGTAAACCTGGTGAGAGAATAGCAACAACCGATTGGAAGAATCGTGTACGCAAAATGAAAGTCCATCCGTTGCAAAACGGATGGACAAAATATATTGAATCGAATTCTCTTTTACAAAATGTTTATCTAACTGATATAAATTTTGCATGTAATCTGTTCATTATTCCCAGTTTCCTACATTATTGTTGGCTTCCTGCAAGTCGCCTACTTTCAGGCCGGGATATTTTTTCAGACGTAATCTTTCTCCGTTTTCTTCCAGAATTTGTTCGTGATATTCTCCGTCGACATCTTCGAAAATCTTATCGTTGGAAATACGGGCTTCGAATACCGGAACTTCTACACCGGAGTCGGTTTTAATTTTACCGGCACCCATTTTAAATTCATATTTTTTATTGGTGAACGGCACATATTTGATCATATCGATCGGATAGGATTTTCCGAAAGTATTTTCCAAGGCATTTACCTGTATTTTTTCACGGATAATCAATCCTTTCTTGATCGCTTCTGCTTCGGTCATACCGGCTTCCAATTGTTCATCAGTCAACGTACCGATAGAACGAACGATCGTTACTGAATCGTATTTCATAAAATGAATTAACGAGTCAAGACTAGGAGTATATCTGCCATAAACACTTCGGAAAGCATCTTGAGCTGTACGAATGTCTTTCAGACGTTGAATAATCTTATCGTACCTTTGTTCCTTAATAGCTTTAAAACGCTGAGGTACCATGATGCTTTCATAGCATTTGTAGCCGAGGAAAACGATCAGAATTACTAAAAGAATCTGAATAATTAGTTTTTTCATATTTAAGTTATTTTTGTATATTAATTACGTTAAACAATTTCTTTCCCGTTGTAGCTGTGAGCTATTAATCGTATATTTACACTAAATTTCAAACGATGGAAACGCAACTTCAATACTTCATTCCTGCTCGCAAATTTAGAAAAAAAATTAAATTAAAGACCATATTCGGCGATTAAATTTACAGATGATAGAAAAACATTTTGAGGAGATTATCTTAAAGTATTTCGATTTTGAATTTTCTCCGACTCAAAAAAAGGCTGCCAATGAATTCATCCGTTTTTTTTTCGAACGGGAGGAGGAGAGTTTGTTTATTTTAAAAGGCTTTGCCGGGACGGGAAAAACGTCTTTGGTGTCGGCTATTGTCAATGCCTTATTATCATTTGATTATAAGGTCGTGTTGTTGGCGCCTACGGGGCGGGCGGCCAAGGTATTTTCTGCTTATGTGGGACAATCGGCTTTTACGATTCATAAAAAGATTTATCGGCAAAAATCAGCTACAGAAGGCGAAGGAATTTTTGATCTCGGATTCAATGGAGGAGCTAACACTTTGTTTTTTGTAGACGAGGCTTCTATGATTGCAAATGCAGGGGAAGAGAGTAATTTTGGTTCGGGACGTTTACTGGATGATTTGATGGAGTATGTGTATAATGGACGGAATAACCGTTTGGTGTTGATTGGGGATATGGCTCAATTACCGCCGGTAGGTTTGGAGATTAGTCCGGCTTTGGACCCTCAGCAACTTCGTTCGCTTTATCATATAAAGGTTTATGAGGCTATGTTGACAGACGTCATGCGGCAGGCCCGGCAGTCTGGTATTTTGTATAATGCTACGGTTATCCGGCAACACATTGGAGGAAGTGTGGTGGAATGTGCGTTGAGGATAGCTGGATTTCCGGATGTATACCGCATCAACGGCGGAGAGTTGCTGGAAGCAATAGAGGATTGTTATGGAAAATATGGAGTAGACGAGACAATTGTCGTATGTCGGTCGAATAAAAGGGCCAACCGTTTTAATGAAGGCATCCGCCGGACCATTTTATACAGAGAGGAGGATTTTTGTAGTGGGGACCGGATTATGGTTGTGAAAAATAATTACTATTGGGGAAAAGATTACGAACATATTGATTTCATTGCCAACGGAGATATTGCTACGGTAAACCGGGTGGGAAAGAGGGCGGAGATTTACGGTTATCATTTTGCCCGAACGACCTTATCGATTGACAGTTATGAAGAAGAAATCAATGTTTGGGTGATGCTGGATACCTTGATTTCCGATGCACCTGCCTTAACGTACGAAGAGAGCCGGAATTTTTATAATCGCATTGAAGCTGATTATGCGGAATGGACTTCCCGGCGTAAGCGGTTTGAAAAAGTGAGGGAAAATGAATTTTTCAATGCCTTGCAAATTAAATTTGCTTATGCTGTGACCTGCCATAAAGCTCAGGGGGGCCAATGGGATGCTGTTTTTGTCGATCAGGGGTGGATTACAGAAGAAAGGATGACAGGGGAATATTGGCGGTGGTTGTATACGGCTGTAACGAGGGCCCGGAAACGACTCTATTTTATCAATTTCAAACCGGAATTTTTTGAGGAAGAAGAAAAGATTGATAAAATTTGTGAGTAAAGAACGGAAGAGAAGCAGAAATTGTAAGGAATAGATTATAACTTTTGATTTTGCAAAAGGAATGAAAGCAAAAAGAAAATCTCTTTTCAGACGGTTGGTCGGCTGGATCAGGAATCTTATTTTGGCTTTTTTTGTTTTAAGTTTATTGGCTGTTGTTTTATACAAATATATGCCGGTTTATGTCACTCCTTTGATGTTGTTGCGTGTGGGAGAACAACTGTGGAGGGGAGAGAATGCCCGCCTGGAACACCGATGGGTGCCTTTAGACGAAATTTCCCCCGCCTTGGTGCAGGCAGTGGTAGCTTCTGAAGACAATCTCTTTTTGGAACACAAGGGGTTTGACTGGGTTCAGTTGAAAAGGGCGAGAGAAGAAAGCCGGCAGGGAAGGAAGCAGAGAGGGGCGAGTACCATTTCGCAGCAGACGGCTAAAAATGTTTTTCTTTGGCCTTCCCGTTCCTATTTCCGTAAAGGGTTAGAGGCCTATTTTACCTTATTGATCGAATGGATTTGGGGAAAAGAGCGAATTATGGAGGTCTATCTGAATTCGATTGAAATGGGGAAAGGTATTTATGGGGCTGAAGAAATTGCCCGTATTAACTTTTCAAAATCGGCACGGATGCTTACGGTTTCAGAGGCGGCATTGATTGCGGCTACTTTACCGAACCCTTTGCGGTTTGATTCAGCCCATCCTTCTCCTTATCTATATCGTCGTCAAGTTGCAATTCTAGATTTAATGGAAAAAATCGGTCCTGTAAAATTTTAGAAGTAAGCTGTGTTTTCGAAACAATACTGTAGGAAAAGAGGGGGAATGAGCAGATTGGCCCTCCTTTTATCGGATTAATGCTTCTCTTTCGGCTTGCTGATTGCAAAGAATACCCCCAAAGTCATGTAAGATACTGACTTTGGGGACATTCTCTTTTGAGGGGATTCCGTATGTTTTACTGAATATTTAAATCTTTGATGATTCCCTCAATTTTTTGGTTTGCAATTTGTTGAGCTTTTTCAAAGTCAGCTATGCTTTCCATTTCTGCTCTTGCTTCGAAATAAAATTTGATCTTGGGTTCAGTTCCGGAGGGACGCACGGAAATTTTGCAGCCGTCCGCCAGGAAAAACTGGAGGACATCGCTGGTGGTCGGAAAATCCATCGGGCTAGCTTTGCCGGTCGTCAGATCGGTTGCTTTTAAATCGGCATAATCCTTTTTAATCACGACACGGCTACCGTTAATGCTGCTGGGAGAATTGTGCCGGAATTCCGACATCATATTTTTAATCTCCTGAGCTCCGCTCAGTCCTTTTCTGACGATATAGATCATTTTTTCCTGAGAAAACCCGTATTCGGCGTATATTTCTTTGAGCAGGGTGAAAAGAGTTTTTCCGTTATCTTTGGCCCAGGCGGCGATTTCTGCCATAAGAGAGGTCGAAGAGACAGCGTCTTTATCCCGGGTAAAGGAACCTGGCATAAAACCGAAGGATTCTTCGCCGGCGCCGATATATCCGTCGGCTCCCTTTTTCCGGATCATGTCGGCAATCCATTTGAATCCTGTATAGACATCGTAACAAGGGATTCCGTTTTTTTCGGCAATTTCTTTGAGGAGTTCTGAAGTGACGATGGTTTTAATCGTGTATTCATTGCCTTTTATCAATCCCAATTCCTGACGGCGCCGGATGATGTAATAGGTGAAAATAATGTTGGTTTGATTGCCGTTCAGTAATATCCATTCCTTGTGATCGTTTTGTACGGCAATTCCGATACGGTCTCCATCGGGATCACAGGCCATTGCCAAATCAGCATTTATTTCCCGGGCTTTATCCAAAGCCATTTTGAAAGCTGCCGGTTCTTCCGGATTAGCAGAAGCTACTGTCGGGAAATCGCCGTCGGGAATCATTTGTTCCGGAACTGTTGTAATATTGGTAAATCCCCAATTACGTAGAGAAGCCGGTACGAGTTCGTAGGTGGTTCCATGCAAAGGAGTAAATACGATTTTTAAGTCGTGCTGATGTTGAATAGCTTCCGGAGAAAGACTCAAGGTTTTTACTTTTGCTAAAAATTTTTGATCGATATCTTTTCCGAGGATGACAATTTTATCTTTTACCGGAGTAAATTTAATATCCGTAACTTTTATTTTTTTTACTTCCTCGATGACATTTTTATCGTGGGGGGGCACAAGCTGGGAACCGTCTTCCCAGTAAGCTTTGTAACCGTTGTATTCTTTGGGGTTGTGAGAGGCGGTGATGATCACTCCTCCTTTACATCCCAATTCCCGGATAGCGAAAGACATTTCCGGGGTAGGACGTAGGTCTTCGAATAGATAGGCCGTGATTCCGTTGGCAGAGAAAATAGCCGCTACTGTTTCTGCAAAATACCTGGAATTATGACGACAGTCGTGTCCGATACATACAGCTTTGTGCGGAGCATCGGGGAATACTTTATTGATATAATTGGCAAAACCTTGAGTGGCCGCTCCGACCGTGTAAATATTCATCCGGTTGGTGCCGGCTCCCATGATTCCCCTTAATCCTCCGGTACCGAATTCAAGATCATTGTAAAAGGAGTCAACCAATTCTGTGGAATCTGCTGCATCCAGCATTTTTTTTACAGCTTCCCGGGTTTTCTGGTCATAAGCATCGTTCAGCCAGGCTTCAGCCTTAGCTTTGGCAGTCTTGATAATTTCAGTATTCTCCATAATTCCTTCGTTTTATATTGATAAATAGTTTGTATGTCATTCCGCTTATACGGATGCTGTAAAAAATAAGGCAAAAATCACTAAGCTTCAAATTTTTCTTATCTGCATCCTGAACATAAAAAACTGAACTTGTCACAAATTTAAGAAAAATAAAAAAAGCTCTACTTTTTTGTAGAGCTTTTATTTCAATGAAACCGTTAAGATCTCTTTTCTTTGATTCTGGCCTTTTTACCAGTAAGATCGCGGAAGTAGTAGATTCTGGCTCTTCTGACTTTTCCGGTTTTGTTTATTTCAATCTGTTTGATGTAGGGAGAATTCAAAGGGAAAATTCTTTCCACTCCTACGTTACCAGACATTTTTCTTACCGTAAAAGTTTTGTTTCCGGCTGCTCCTTTGATCTGGAGAACAACTCCCCGGAAAATCTGGATTCTTTCTTTGTTTCCTTCAATGATTTTGTAGTGTACGCTAATCGTATCACCGGGGGCAAATGAAGGATGCTCAACTTGATTTTCGTTTGCAAATGATTGTTCTGCAATTTTAATTAAGTCCATCTTTTTCGTTTTTAATAATTTACCGAACGCAATATTACTACCTGAGCTTTTTGTAAGAGATTACGTACGTTGTCTGTTTTTAATATTCTAGCGGGTCTCCAGGAACCCTTATATTACTCAATCGGGCAACAAAAGTAGAGAAATAATTTCGGAATGCAAAACATTTCTCAGAATAAAAGTTTAAAAGCTTTATTCCTTTGAACTTTCGAACGTTTCCCTCATGAGCGGTTATTCTACCACTTTCTGTTTATCTCCCATGTGGTTGATAATCGTGCGTAAATACCAGTCCGGAAGCGGAGGATTTTCTACTTTCGGATTTTTCTGTCCCGGGAGAGCTGTTTTTATATTGCCGTCCATATAACGGGGGAAGAGATACGCATAGAAATCTCTCCAGGTAGCTACCAGTTGATTGCCTGTATTGCAGGAAAAATCTGTCAGGTAAGCTACAGCCAGTTTCTGATCTTGTGCTATGATACTCATGGCTGCTGCATCTGTCATCTGTACATAAGCTTTGTATTGTGTTTCCAAAGCTTTTTGTTTGGCCCGGATATCCGGGTGAATGACATTGTAGCGGGTATAAGCCAGGTTGGTTACCTGATTGAATACCCAGAAGGCGGCTTTGTTGGTGAATTCCATCATACTACCATTGCCTACGGCATAAGCGTAAGGAACCTGGGTAGCGGCAGTATACATCGGGAAGTAGACTGTGCTGGCAGCGTCGTCTACACCGAACCAAAGGATTCCTCCTACTTCGTCTGGCAGCCAGCTGCGGCTTTGGCTGACGAAGGTAAATCCTGTTTGTTGGGTAGCTGTTGCCCGTTCGTTTACGTAAGTGACAGAGTCTACTTTATAGTTCATGGGTCTCCAACGGTAAGGGCATTCATACGGACCGGCTCCTGGATCTTTTCGCATATCCAGCTCTGTTCCTTCGAGGTGATTTCGCATAAAATCCATGATTTCCAATACGTCGACTTTCCTGTTGGGTTTTATCCAAAGCGGCATCCGATTTAGAGCATAGCCTTTTTCGTCCTTTTGAATATTTGTCCCTTTGGCATACTCCCAATATTGTGCCATATCCGGGTTTAATTCGTTGAAAAATGCCCATACCCGAATTTCACAAGCCCTTGCTCCGCTGAAGTCTACCGGAGCATAAGTATCGGAAAAACTGAAATCTGTATTTTTAGCCGTTTGCGGATAAAAGCCTTTTTGTTTGGCAAATGAAATAACGTCTTTAGCATATACTGTCGTAATTTCTTTGTTGAAAATGTCCTTTATTTTTTCAGAGGAAATAGAGGTACGGCCTTCTAACGGAAATGTCGTAATACGAGCTTGATTGGCGTGAGCACAAATATAGCCGTCCGGTACCATCCGGGCCACCCAGACCGCTCCTTTTTCACCTTCTCCTTTGCCGATCATTTCCATGATCCATACTTCATTCGGGTCGCTGATTGAAAAGGATTCCCCTTCACTGGCATAGCCGTATTCCTCGACCAGATCCGTCATTACCAGAATCGCTTCCCGGGCATTTTTGGCTCTTTGAAGGGTTAAATAAATTAAACTACCGTAATCTATAATTGCTCCTTGCTGAGAAGAAAGTTCGTGCCGGCCTCCATAGGTGGTTTCTCCTATAGCCAGCTGGTGTTCGTTCATATTACCGACTACATTATAGGTATGACGTACCTGAGGAATTTTTCCCAGGTATTTCCCGGTATCCCATTCGTAAATATCCACCAGACTGCCTTCCGGCCAATCCGTTGCCGGCCAGTGGTAAAGTTCCCCGTATAATACATGGGAATCGGCGGAATAGGTGATGGCCGTAGAACCGTCTTTTGTTGTCGATTTCGTAAATAAAAAGTTGGTGCAAGCCCATACTTGGGACGCGCTTCCGATGAATATAAAAAATATCAGAAAACTTAATTTAGTCATGATTTAGATGATTTATAATTTAGGATTTATACATTTATACTTTAGCGGATTCTGTCGTATGATTTCAAGATCGAAATATCTTTTATAATGCCCCGCATCGCCAGCCAGGTCAGGATAATGCCGATAATTGGGAAACAAAATCCCAATTCGATATGCCATATACCTGTCGGTTTTACAATATTATAAGCCTGAATAGAGACAAGAATGACCAAACCGATCATTAAAATTATATTTACCAGACACATGCGCAATTGTAGTAATTGTTTTTTGTATAAGAAAATGGTAAAAAAAGCAAGCCCTGTGATAATAATATTGAGTATCATGGAAAACCAATTGTAAGTGATAAAAACAGAAGGATTTCCGGCTTGTACATATTTAGAGGTGTAGAACAGAAAGAACGGATTGAGATCTGTATTATTCTGTGGAATTTCTAATTGAATAACCGGTAAAAAAAATAGAAGTCCGGTAATAATGAAGGTTAGAAATAAAAAAACGGATTGTAATCTTTGTATCATAATCGTAAAAGTTTAATCGCTTTCTGCAAGGAAAGATTCAGAAACATAAAGGGATTCCGCCCATCTTTCTTCAGTTTTGTATATATTTATCCAATATCTTTTTTATAAGGCTAATCTGTCTAATGTATAAGTGATCAATTTGTTCATGTAACCGTGATAATCAGCAGAAGCTGCCCCTGTCATTCTGTTTGCAATAATCAGGCAAATCGTTGCTGCGTGGTGGCCTAACAGATTACAGAGTCCGGTAATGGCAGCGCTTTCCATTTCATAATTGGTTACTTTGTAATCTTTATACCGGAAGGCTGTAATTCGGTCGTTGATTCCCGGCATAGCCAGAGGCAAACGCAGTACTCGTCCTTGAGGACCATAAAATCCTACGGCGGTCAGGGTGACGCCTTTGATTGTTATTCCCTCTGTATGCAGGCGGGATACTAACAACGGGGAGGCATTTACCACGTAAGGATGGGCAGCTTCCGGAGTCCATTGGCAATGTGCTGCAAAAGCTTTTTCGAAATCCTGGTCACACACCTGTGGGGCATTTCCGTAAAAACGAAGTACACCATCGCATCCGATACTTTTTTCTGAGATAACAAAAGAATTGACGGGGACATCTGCTTGTACGGATCCCGAGGTACCGATGCGCACGATATTCAAACTGCGTTTTTCTTTCCGGATTTCTTTTGTTTTCAGATCAATATTCACCAGTGCATCCAATTCGTTTATCACAATGTCGATATTATCTGGTCCGATACCGGTCGATAATACCGATAAACGGCGGTTTTTATACGTTCCGGTGAGGGTATAGAATTCCCGGTTACTTTTTTTCAGTTCAACGGAATCGAAATAGGTTGCAATTGTTTCTACCCGGCCCGGGTCTCCTACCAGGATGACCGTATCTGCCAGGTCTTCCGGCAATAAATGCAGATGGAATATACTTCCATCATCGTTCGTTATGAGTTCTGAAGATTGTATAGACATGGTTATTATTTGGTTTTTAATCCTAAAAGCAATGTACTCTTCCCTGTTTTTCTCCTCTTTTTTATTTGCTGCTCAAAAATAAAAAGGTTTGACAGATAAACAAAATAAACTTCCGATAAATGTTTAAAAGTTTGAATGTTCCCGCCTTCGGATAAAATGTTGCGGGAGGATGTAAAATGTTCCCTTCAGATTTTAGAAAGATTGCTGTACATTTATTTGTAATTTTTGTTAAATTCGCGAGGGGATATATAGTAATGTGTGTTATGGATATTGTTAAACTTCAAGGAACGGACAGAAAATTGTACGAATTTGTCTGTCCATTGGTGATGAACCCGGCTATTTTGCGGCAAAACAACAACTATCCGTTTAAAACGGGACCTCGGTATGTGTGGTATATAGCTGCCGGAGGCGAACAGGTAATTGGATTTATACCGGTAAGGAAAACGACTACTGGTAATTATGTAATTGATAATTATTATGTAAAAGGAGATGATGGAGTGGTCTTGAACAAATTATTGGTAGAAGTGATTAAAGAGGAGGCGAGAAGGGCGGATCTTTGGGCTATTGTTCATAAACGCCATGTAAAGCAGTTCTTACAAAATGGTTTTCGAATCCATATTGAGTGGAAAAACTACAATAAAATGCGGTATTATTGGGAGGAAAGAGCCATATGTACAGATTAAATGTGTATGAAGCAGCGCAGGAAAGACTGAAGATTATCTTCGATTATTTTGATTATGTGTACGTTTCTTTTTCAGGAGGAAAAGACAGCGGTGTGCTCCTGAATCTCTGTGTGGATTATATCCGGAAATATGCTCCCGGACGTAAATTGGGGGTGTTTCATATGGATTATGAAATTCAGTACCGGCAGACAATCGAATACGTCGAACGTACCTTGTCGGAAAATAGGGATGTTCTGGAGGTTTTTCATTGTTGTGTTCCTTTTAAAGTGCCTACCTGCACTTCCATGTTTCAGCCGTATTGGCGTCCTTGGGACGAGGATTATCGGAATATATGGGTCAGAGAGAGGCCGGTGGGTAGCCTTACGGAAAAGGATTTTAAATTTTTTCATACAAATCTTTGGGATTATGAATTCCAAAAATTGTTTCCCGAGTGGTTACGGCAGCAGAAAAAATGTCGGCGGATTTGTTGTTTGGTGGGCATTCGGACCCAAGAAAGTTTCAATCGCTGGCGGGCTATACATAGTGGGAAGAATTACCAGCGGTTGAAGGAATACAAGTGGACACACCGTATTAGCCGGCAGGAATATAATGCTTATCCTATATATGATTGGAAAATTACGGATGTATGGGTAGCTAATAGCCGGTTTAACTGGACCTATAATTCTTTGTACGACTTGTATTATCAGGCAGGGATTCCGCTTTCCCGCCAGCGGGTGGCCAGTCCGTTTATTTCTCAGGCGATTCCGACTCTGGCGGTGTATAAAGCCATTGATCCCGATACCTGGGGACGGATGATAGGGCGTGTCAATGGTGTAGGTTGTGCGGGAATATACGGAAGTACCGTAGCTATGGGGTGGAGAAGCATCACTTGTCCGCCTGGTTTTTCATGGAAAGAATATATGTATTTTCTGCTGAGCACCCTTCCGGAAGAGATCCGGCAGAATTATTTGGATAAACTGGCGGTAAGTATCCGGTTCTGGCGGGAAAGGGGCGGGTGTCTCGCAGAAAAAACGATAGAAAAACTGAAGGCGGCCAATATCCCGATATCTATAGAAGAAACGAGTGCGTACCGGACGAAGAAAAGACCTGTACGAATGGAATATCTGGATGATATCGACATTCCTGAATTTAGAGAGATCCCCACTTATAAACGAGTGTGTATCTGTATAATGAAGAACGACCATACTTGCAGGTATATGGGATTTTCTCAAACCAAGCGGGATAAGGGTATGAAAAAGTATGCGATGAATAAATATAAAGCTTTTGAAAATGGTAAAAAAATTTGAAAGCCCTGTGTATACTGTGAAAGCCGTACCGGTGGAGAAAGTCGTTGCCAACAGTTATAATCCCAATGTAGTCGCTCCGCCTGAAATGCGGTTACTGGAAATATCGATCTGGGAGGATGGGTATACAATGCCTTGCGTTTGTTATTATCTTCAAGAGGAGGATCAGTATGAAATTGTGGATGGCTATCATCGTTATATGGTGATGAAAACCTCCCGGCGTATTTACGAGAGAGAAAAGGGACTGTTACCGGTAGTCGTAATCGATAAAGATATATCCCAAAGAATGGCATCTACGATTCGCCACAACCGGGCACGCGGGATGCATTCTGTAGAATTGATGTCGGGGATTGTGACGGAATTGGTCCGCTCGGGAATGTCCGACAATTGGATCATGCGTAATATCGGAATGGACCGGGACGAATTAGTCCGCCTTAAACAGGTTTCCGGACTGGCGGCATTATTTGCCAGAAAGGAATTCAGTTTGTCGGAAGAGGAGCAGGAAGAACAAGAAAATTTTTTTTAAACGCATTGATTTCCCAAAAAATAATCGTCTTTCCTGTTACTTTAACTTCGGATGTTTTTCCGGAGAGTTCTGTTGTTTTTATCTGTTTGGCTAATAAAGAAAGGCGGATACATCTGTTAGGATATATCCGCCTTTTGTTAGAGAAAAGAGTTGAAACGGTCTGAGAGAGAACATTCAAACTCTACAAATTTATCTATTTGGCGTAGGCAATGGCACGGGTTTCCCGGATAACGGTGACTTTTACCTGTCCCGGATAAGTCATTTCATCCTGGATACGTTTAGCGATATCAAAGGAGATTTTTTCGGCTTCGTTGTCCGAAATTTTTTCACTTCCTACCACTACGCGAAGTTCACGTCCGGCTTGAATTGCATACGTTTTTACTACTCCGTTATAAGAGAGGGCCAGATCTTCCATATCTTTCAGGCGTTTGATATAGGATTCGACCACTTCCCGGCGAGCGCCCGGGCGAGCGCCGGAAATCGCATCGCAGGCCTGTACGATGGGGGCGATCAGAGTAGTCATTTCGATTTCTTCGTGATGAGCTCCAATGGCGTTGCAGATATCCGGTTTTTCTTTGTATTTTTCTGCCAATTGCATTCCTAAAATAGCATGTGGTAATTCCGGTTCATCATCCGGCACTTTCCCGATATCGTGTAATAATCCGGCTCTTTTGGCTTTTTTTACATTTAGTCCTAATTCTGCAGCCATGATAGCGCATAAATTAGCTGTTTCCCGGGCATGCTGAAGTAAATTCTGTCCGTAAGAAGAACGGTATTTCATTTTACCGATAAGGCGGATGAGTTCAGGGTGTAAACCGTGTATTCCCAGATCGATCGTCGTGCGTTTCCCGGTTTCGATAATTTCTTCTTCAATTTGTTTTTTTACCTTATTTACAACTTCCTCAATACGGGCGGGATGAATACGTCCATCCGTCACCAGTTGGTGTAAAGATAAGCGGGCGATTTCCCTTCTTACCGGATCGAATCCTGAAAGAACAATGGCTTCCGGGGTATCGTCTACAATAATTTCTACGCCCGTTGCTGCTTCCAAAGCCCGGATATTGCGTCCTTCCCTTCCGATAATGCGTCCTTTGATTTCATCGGAATCAATATGGAAAATTGAAACAGCATTTTCGGTAGCTGTTTCGGTAGCTACGCGTTGTATGGTTTTGATGACAATTTTTTTAGCTTCCGTATTGGCTGTCATTTTAGCTTCTTCCATAATTTCATTTACGTAAGAAACGGCTTCAGCTTCGGCTTCTTCTTTCAGGGAGTTGATCAACTTTTCTTTGGCTTGTTCACCAGACATGCCTGAGATAGCTTCCAACTGTTCAATCTGCTGTTTTTTTAATTTGTCCAGTTCTGCCACTTTCTTTTCCAGTAATTCCTTCTGAACGTCGATGTTAGCTTGTAATACTTGTAAATCTTTGGATTTGCGTTGTATTTCCTCCATCTTCTGAGAGGTGAACGTTTCCTGTTGCTTCAGCTTGTTTTCCGCTATGAGCAATTTGTTATTGCGGGCGGCAGCTTGTTTTTCATGTTCCGCTTTAATTTGGAGGAACTTTTCTTTGGCCTGAAGAATTTTATCCTTTTTGATGACTTCGGCTTCAGCTTCGGCTTCTTTGATAATATTAGCGCTCCTGCGCTTTAGGGAGAGCCGGATCACCACAAAACCGATTACAAAACCAGCAATCAGGGCCACCACCCCTGCTATAATTATATTTGTCATATTATTGAAATTAATTTATTTATAATTAGTATATATTAAGTCATTAATGCAACCTTTTTCTTCAATTATTCTTTTATCACCTTCTTCTTCTGCCAGAACAGCATAAAAAAACCCGCACTATTTCATTTAATAAAACCCCTGTATGACACGGGTAGAGCTGCCATTTGATTCAAACTTCCACTGTCCCGAAGGAACTCCGAAGAGTTGAGGCCTGTTTTCGGCAAATAAAGCATCCGCTCTAATTGTTTGAGTGTTGAGTTTTTCGCTTAAATTCGAAATAATGCGGGAATACCTTTACGAATAATTCAAAGAACGCCTATTTAATTACTCTTTGACGAATTCATCAATTTTTAAATTAATTTTTTCAATTTCACGGATCAATGGTTCGGTATCGTTCCTCTTTTCTGCCTGTATCAGCGCTACTGTATGCTGAAAAGCCGTCAAGTACAGAAAATCCAAAGGATCGGCCTGGGTACCATATTTTGCCTGAAATTTAGAAATCATATCGTTAATACGCTTCGATGCTGTCCGGTAAATCTCTTCCTCTTCCTGACTTTTTGCGATGATCGGGAATTTCTTATTCGCGATGCTGACATTTATCGAAACCGTCGTATCTTTTTCACTCATATCAATTGTTCAAAAGAGCAATACACTTGTCAATCTCCCGCACCAGTTGGTTAATTCGCATTTTCGCCTCGTAACTGCCGTCACTACTGCCTGAAATTGCATTCGCCACTCTGGCTGTTTTTAATTCTTCATTTAAAATCTGGTTCTCACTTTTCAAATTTTCGATTTCCGATAACAGTTGTTGTATCCTGTTTTCCTGATCTCTATTCTTTTCCAGTGAGGATATATATAATTTTATTAATCGTTCAACTTTAAATTTCAGCTCGTTTAAAACGGCATCTTGTCTCTCCGTCATATTTTCAATAACTTGAATGGCTGCCTTGTAAACAGCGCTTATTTTAAAGTATTCACAAAAAGAAATCCTCCGATGTTCTTTTCATGACAAAGATAATTTTTTTTCTTTATATTATCAAGAGTGTTGATATATTTGCAGGAGAATTTATGATGTTTTTAATCCATGAAATATTTTTATCTGTACCGTATTATTGTTTTAATTTTGTTTAATCATTTGTTATTAATTTCGTTATCGGCACAAACGAAAGAAGAGATAGCTCCCCTCCGGATACCTCTTTTGTTGAGTGGGAATTTTGGGGAATTGCGGGCTACTCATTTCCATTCGGGGGTGGATTTGAAGACAAAAGGAATTGTCGGGTTGCCGGTGCTTTGTGTGAAGGATGGGAAAGTAGCCCGGGTAAAAGTATCCGCTGTAGGGTATGGAAATGCTTTGTATATAGAGCATCCCGATGGGACCACTACGGTATACGGACATTTACAAAAATTTAACCGCGAAGTAACAGAAGTGGTACGAAGGATTCAGTATGCCAAAGAGTCTTTTGAGATCGATGAAAACCTGTCGGACTATCAGTTGACTTTTCGCAAGGGGGATACCATTGCCTACAGTGGAAATACCGGTTCCTCCGGTGGTCCGCATTTGCATTTTGAATACCGGAATACGGCCACAGAACATACGCTTAATCCTTTACATTATCTGAAAATCCGGGATCATATTGCTCCCCGGATCCGGGCTCTTTATATATATGGTATAGATCAGCAAGGTCGGGTAGGGGTAATACGCAGGTGCGAAGTGAAGAATCTGGGGGACAATAAGTGTATGGTAGCGAAGGCGCAGCTGCCTGCCGGAAAAATCGGAATAGGATTGTATATAACAGATGCAATGAACGGTTCTTGGAATAAGTTGGGCGTTTATAGGTTACAACTTCGTGTCAATGACAGGGAAAGGTTTCGGTTAACGGTAGATTCGGCTGCGTTTGATCAGGGGAATTTGATTAACGGATTGAAAGATTTCCGGCTGTATCGGGATAGGCGTGAGACGGTCTATCGGTGTTTCGGGAGGCATCTGTCGTCTTTGATGGGCGTACAATTGGAAGAAGGAGGATCTATTCTTTTGCAACAAGGTGAAACTGTAGAATTGGAAGTTACGGCAGCTGATATATACGGAAATGAGACTCAATTAAACTTTCAACTGACAGGAGGTGTGGCGAAAAGAGAAAAAGCTGGACCGGTATTGACAGCGGGTCAGCCCCATTGGTTAAAGGCCAGGAGTTATTCGTTGCAATTGGGAGAAAAGTCTTTGTTTCATTCTGTCGACCCATTACAGCAAATCGACTCGGCCGGGTGTTTTATCACCTCTTACGAGGAGGAACCCTTATACCAAAAAGCCCGTTTGCATGTTGCCGGAAATTTTGGAGAAAAAGTTATCCTGTGTCGGATCAGTGATAAAGGAAAGCGGGAAGCTTTAGTTACTCAACGGGATAGTGCCGGATTATATAGTTTTGTAAGTCTCTTGGGGAAATATACGGTAGCCGAAGATACCTGTCCGCCTGTAATCGAATACCTGGGCGTGATCGAGGGCCGGATAAAATTTAAAATCCAGGATGAATTTTCCGGTATTCAGTCGTATCGGGGAGAAGTAAATGGTCGTTGGTGTCTGTTTGAATACGATGCGAAGAGTAAAATTTTAAGTTGTCGGAAAAGTGAACCTGCTTTTGTGAGAGGGCATTTGAATCAAATCGTGCTAAAAGTGACAGACCGGGTAGGGAATTGTACAGAAAAAAAGTTGTCTTTAAAGATATAATTCAGAAAAAGGTAGTGGAAAGAAGTCCGTTCTCTTTTTCGGTTTAAATATATTTCTTATTTTTAGACCTCATCATTTTAAGATTGTCATTATGAATGAAAGGATCGAAGGTTTGGTTGCAGAGGGACAGATTACAGAAGCTTTGGCTGAATTGGAAAAATATCCTGTAGAGCAACAAGGAGAAGCTTGGTTATTATATATAGGTGAATTATATTACAAATTGGGAAAAAGTACGGAGGCTTTGAACAGATTCAATGCCGTACTGCGTATAAATCCGGAAAATGCAAAGGCCTTGGCTTATGTAGAAATGATAAATGGAGTGTTAGACTTTTTTTGTAAAGATTTGCTCAATCCTTAATGCTTTTCGCATACCGGCTTTCCTATAGGTGATTTATCGTATTACAAATTTTCCGGTTTATAGAAAATTAGAAGTTTATCGGAAATGAAAATTTTTCTATAAATATGAAAATCTTGGGTGTGTTTTTTATTACCTTTTGTATTTGGTGTTGTTCAAAAGATACGTGTATGGTGTTGCAGAAAGCCGATCAATTTATGGAAACGTATCCGGATAGTGCCTTGTGCTTGTTAGAAACAATCGATACTCGTCAGTTGACTTCGAAAGAAAATGCTTGGTATGCTTTATTGTATACTCAGGCTTTGGATAAAAATCATAAAGTCATTCCCAATGATTCTTTAATTCGTATTGCGGTTGATTATTATTCACATCACCGGGAGGTACAAAAATTGGCTGAAGCCAAGTATTACTGGGGATGTTATTATATGGATGAAGGGCAAAAGGAGGAGGCGATAAAAGTATTTTTGGATGCTGAAAAGATCGCTTTATCCGTAGAAGCTAATAATTTGTTAGGATTAATCTATTATCGAATCGCCATTTTACAAGAAAGTCAATTTAGTATAAAACAGGCTCAAGAGTCTTTTGCGAATTCTGCTTATTATTTTCATAAAGCTAATAATTTAAAAAATGAGAATATTACTCTTTTAAGGGAAGGGAATATTTTTAGGTATACCAAACAATACGATAGCTGTATTTATTATTTAAATAAAGCTTTATGGATGGCGCAGGAGAGAAAGGATACATCTTTATTAGCTTTAACTCACAATTATAAGGGAAATGTATATATTTCTCAAGGTTATATACAGAATGCAAAGCATGAAGCTTTAAAAGCTCTACGATTATTAAAAGAAAAAGCTCCTTCTATTTATTATGTTCTATTAGGAGATATTTATTTGCAACAGAATGAATTAGATAGTGCAGAATATTATATAAAGAAATGTTTAAATACTACGCAAAAAGAAAAAATCAAACCTGGAGTTTTTACGCGTTTGCAAAAGATTTATGAGAAAAAGAAAAATTTTTATCAGGCTTTGTTATATGCCAAGGAAGTAAATACTCTAACTGATTCTATGTATCGAAATTATAAAAAGAAATCTGTATTACAATTTGAGCAAAAATATCGGTATGAACAACTACAACGGGAAGCGGCTTTATTAAAAGCAAAAGAGGCGTGGCTAGGAGTAATTGTAATCAGTTTAATTACTTTAATGATTATTATCATAGCTTTATATCAATATATAGTAGATAGACGGAAAAAAGAACTAATGAAATATAGGTTACGATTGGAAACTTTTGAGCATAAACTAACAGCACGAGAATATAGTTTATTACTGCTTAGTGAAAGGGATCAAAAATTGAAAGAGATTGTACAACGACAAATTGAAGTTACAAAAAAGATTATTGTGGCCACAACATTAAGTGGGCGGCAGGCAGTGGATTATAAAAAGATATTAACGGATTTGTTGTCATTAGAGAAATGGGAGGAATTTTGTGAAGGAATAAATATTTTATATGACGGTTTTGTAGAGGAATTAAAAATAAATTATCCGATGTTGACAGATACGGATTTGAAATTATGCTGTTTAACCTGTGCCGGATTTACAACTAAAGAAATCGCTTCTTTTATGCAAGTTATGGATTGTACGGTCAATAATCGGCGTTGTGAAATCATGAAGAAAATTAATAATAACCGGAAACTAAAATTTAAGGATTTTATAAAAGAAATTGCTAATAAATGTTCTCCTAAGATGTAATTTTTATATTTTCTTACTATCAAAAATGTATTAGCAGACTTTTATAAAAAAGTTTTGCGCTTAATGTATAATATTTTTTAAATGATAATTAATTTCTTCATAATACATAGTTTTTTTCATTTTTTTTATTTAATTTCAGGCTGTAAAAAAAATTATGTTTATGAAAAAAATTGTATTATTTGTATTGTTTAGTTGCTTAGTTGCTTGGAGTTATGCACAGGATGATGATGATCCTCCTACGTATGATGAAATTTGGATTAATGTTTATCCTGAACCTCCTATGCCCACTGATCAGGTTCCTGTCCCTATTACCGTTATCAAAACTGCTTCGGACATTTCTGTAATGTTTTTAGTACAGATGGATGAAGTATTAATTGAGTTCTTGGATAGCAAAGAGACTGTTGTATTAAAAAAGGTGGTAAAAGGTGATCCTTTGAATCCTGTTGAAATTAACATTGAAGATCTTCCTAACGGAACTTATACAATTCGCTTTACAGAGGTTAAAGCATCTGATAATACTTACGAAGGTTGTTTTGATGTAGCGGGGAATGATGAATAGGCATAAGTGAGACCTTTCGTGAGGAGAAACAATTATATTAAAATTTTAAAAAGGCTGATCATTCGTTATCAGCCTTTTCTTTTTTATGGAATAATAAATTCCCTAAGAGAAGTAAGTTTATAAGAAGAATTTATTTTAATCTGTGAGAGTAAAATCATTCCCAGGAATAATACCTCTTATCCCTAATTTATGAGGGTACTAGAAACGCTCCGAACAGATTGTGATAAATTTGAAAAAATGACAATTGATAGTCTGTGGATTACGAAATGAGGTGTGATAATTGTTTTTAAATTGATCTATCCTATTTGCAATATTTCCATTTACCTTTATTCTCTACCAAAATTGACGCATTATAAAAGGGATTTATGTACATTGTAGGTAATATTAAGAAAATATTACAATATTATGTATATAGATAAATATAGTATGGTGGTATAGCTGCTATTTTACTTTCTCTATTCATAAAATTCCCTTTAAAAAGCTTTAAATATTGGAACGTTTAAGAACGATCCAATAAGTGTAATGTCTGAAAAAAACAGTTTTAATAGTTGTTATAGTACTTGAAGCGTAAAATTTATTGTGGTAGGAAAGGTGAAAATTAAATTTGAAAGAGGGATTGCCTTTTTTATTTTGTCTTGAAAAGACGCACATACATAATTTTGTATATGTTAATTTATCATTTGTTAAATGCAAAATAAGTAAATTTCTGTTAATTGTTTTGTATCTATTAACATTTGTACTTTACATTTTAACTAAACAAGGCATTTTTGCGCAACAAAATCAGCGTTCTATAACAAAATTAAACATTTAGTTTTATTCATGCAGTGAAAAAACATTGTGTGTGACTATTTAAATCCGAAATAAAAATTCTTTTTGTTATGAATGCTAAAATGTTGTTGATCCATTATCCTTATGGATTGAGAATCGTATGTGTGAAAAGTTTGAGTGAAGATTTTATTATCCTAAAATCCGCAAGCAATCTCAATGGCAATCTCAATTGCAGTAAAGAGCTTG
>ERZ1673738.1387-NODE-1387-length-36882-cov-10.726125_pt1 | contig 36882 bp, 45 predicted proteins | sample MGYA00580198_ERZ1673738 | MGnify/ENA primary metagenome ERZ1673738 (study PRJEB41218, sample SAMN15661784) | gut metagenome | host: Homo sapiens | place: Canada: London | collected 2015-08-20/2019-03-30 | study: EMG produced TPA metagenomics assembly of...
TGCAGAAGTTGTCGCAGCCGTACATGATGGGCAGCCATGCGCGGAACTCGCTCTCACGCCGGATGGGGATATTCTCCACGATGACCGGGCGCTGGGCAGGCTCCATCAGCACACGCTTATGCTTCTGCAGCTTCTGGGCAATGAGCTGCGGCAGGGTGTCGATGCCATCCACGCCAAACACCAGGTCAACGTAAGGATAGCTCTGGCGCAGCTTTTCCACCACGTGCTTCTGGTTGGCCATGCATCCGCACAGGCCGATGATGAGGTCATGCTTTTTTTCCTTGAGGCCCTTCAGGGCACCTACGTTGCCGAACACACGCTGCTCGGCATGCTCACGCACGGCGCAGGTGTTGAAGAGGATCAGGTCGGCGTCCTCGGGCTTATCGCACAGGCCATAGCCGATATCCATCAGCACGCCCTTGATCCGCTCGCCGTCGTTCACGTTCTGCTGACAGCCATAGCTGTGCACAAAGGCCAGCGGCGGCGTATCATAGGCCTGTTTTACCAGCTCAGCGGCGATGTTATTATGTTCAAAACTAATGTATTCCAATCAAACCATCCTTCTCCGCCGGGAAGCTTCTCCCCGCACGGCGAAACTCTTTTTTCTGCCTTTGCAGAAAGCTCTCTTTAGTATACGCTCTTTGCGCGTTTCGGGCAAGGGGTAGTGCGCAATTTTCCCAAAGGTCACTGCATATTTTCCTGCATCTGTGCCTCACAGCAGGCTTCGCACACGCCAATGAGCACCACAGCGCAGTCCTGCACGCAGCCCTTCTGGTTCCTGACCAGCTTCATCACCTGTTCTTCGTCCACCTCGGCGTCGGTCACGCTGCCGCATACCGTGCAGTACAGGTGGCTGTGCCAGGGCAGCGTATGGTCAAAGCGGTCTGCCTTGCCCGGGATGGAGACCCGGCGCACCCGGCCCGCATCCACAAGACTGTTCAGGTTGCGGTACACGGTGCCAAGGCTCAGGCCCGGGCACTCCTTGACCGCAGCATCATAAATTTCCTCGGCGGTAGGGTGGTCGCACAGGGCCTGTACGGTCTGCATGACCAGCTCGCGCTGTTTGGAATATCGCATAACTTCTCCTTTGCTTTCTCCTCATACAAAAGGTCTTGTTCAGACGTTCTCTTCGCCCTTGATCTTTGCCCAGTAGGCCCGGGCAGCCTGCTCATTTTTGTTGTCGCCAAAGGTGTAGTATTTCACATCTTTGATCGCATCCGGCAGGTATTGCTGTGCCACCCAGTGATGATCGTAGTCGTGGGCGTATTTGTAATTCTGGCCCTTCACCAGTGCATCCTCACCATCATAGTGTTTGTTCTGCAGCTGGCGCGGGATCGGCCCGGTGCGGCCCGCCTGCACATCCGCAATGGCTGCATTGATGGCATCGTAAGCACTGTTGGATTTGGGGCTGGTGGCCACCAGAACAACGGCGTCTGCCAGCGGAAGCCGCGCCTCCGGCAGGCCCACCATATTGGCGGCATCCACCGCTGCCTTCACGATGGGAATGATCTGCGGGTAGGCAAGGCCCACATCCTCACAGGCGCACACCATCAGACGGCGGCAGGCCGAGGGCAGGTCGCCTGCTTCCAGCAGACGGGCCAGATAGTGCAGAGCCGCATCCGGGTCAGAGCCGCGCATGGACTTCTGGTAGGCTGACACGATATCATAGTGGTCGTCGCCCTCCCGGTCGTAGCGCATGGCTGTGCGGCGGGTGACCTGGCGGATCATTTCCAGTGTGATATGCTTTTTTCCGTCCTCGATGGGCGCCGCCGTTACCGCAAAATCCAGACAGCCCAGTGCTTTGCGCAGATCGCCGCCTGCGCTCTCTGCAAGGTAGGCACAGGCATCCTCGTCCATATTGAGCTCCGGTTCCCCGTCTCCCGAGAGCTTCTTCACCGCATTGTGCAGACCGCGCTCCACATCCGCTGCAGACAGAGCCTTGAACTCGAACACCGTGCACCGGGACAGCAGCGCATTATAAATGTAGAAGTACGGATTTTCGGTGGTGGATGCAATCAGCGTCACCGAGCCGTCCTCAATGCATTCCAGCAGGCTCTGCTGCTGCTTTTTGTTCAGATACTGGATCTCGTCCAGATACAGCAGGATGCCGCCCGCTCCCGCCAGCGTACCGATGTCCTTGAGCACCGCCTTGATGTCCCCTGTGCCGCAGGATGTGCCGTTCAGCTTGTGCAGCGTCATACCGCTGTTTTCTGCAATGATGCGGGCCACGGTGGTCTTGCCCGTGCCGGATGGGCCATAGAAGATCATATTGGGGATACGCCCGCTTTCGATGGTACGGCGGAACACCCTGTCCGGTGCCAGCAGATGCTGCTGGCCGCAGACGTCTGCCAGAGTTTTGGGCCGCAGGCGCTGCGCCAATGGTTCGTTCATCGTGTTCCCTCCTCCCATACCGGGCAAAGAACCCGGTATTTTTCTATAGTATATCGCATTTATGCGGCGAGAGCAATACTTTATCTGAAAATCATTCTCAGATAATCCCCGGCTGCAGTTTACAAAAAATGCAAAACATGGTATTATCATCTTAGCTTTTTGTCAAAGGAGGTGGAACAATGTCTGTTCGCCAAAAAGTGCCGGAGGATCTTACCGCCAGGAAGGCTCTGGCATTGGAGGTCATTGACCGTCTGAAAAAAGAGTATCCGGATGCCGGATGCACCTTGGACTACGCCCATGCATGGCAGCTGCTTGTCAGTGTCCGGCTGGCCGCGCAGTGTACGGATGCCCGCGTGAATATCGTGGTCGAGGACCTGTTCGCCAAGTACCCCAGTGTAGCCGCACTGGCTGCCGCAGAACCGGAGGACATCGAAGCCATTGTGAAGCCCTGCGGCCTTGGGCACTCCAAAGCACGGGATATCTCCGCCTGTATGCGGATGCTGCAGGGCAAATACAATTGTCAGGTCCCCGCCACTTTTGAAGAACTACTGGCTCTGCCCGGCGTGGGCCGCAAGAGCGCAAACCTCATCATGGGCGATGTGTTCGGCAAGCCAGCCATTGTGACAGATACCCACTGCATCCGGCTGTGCAACAGGATCGGCCTTGTGGACGGCATCAAGGAGCCGCAGAAAGTAGAAATGGCCCTGTGGAAGATCATCCCGCCCGAGGAAGGCAGCGATCTGTGTCATCGTTTTGTGATGCATGGCCGGGCTGTGTGCAATGCGCGCAAACCGGAATGCGAACACTGTTGTTTGGAGGCCATCTGCCGCTATGCGCAGGAGCAATTCGGTGCACAGACGGCAGGATCATAAATTTCAGGAGGTATTGATATGTTAGGTTTCATCTTCAGTCTGCTGGTCGGTGCACTGGCCGGTTACATTGCGGGCCGCATCATGGGCAGCGAAACTTCCACCCTGCGCAACATTGTGCTGGGCATTCTGGGCGGCTTTGTGGGCAGCATCCTGTTCGGCCTGATCGGCCTGAGTGCTACTGGCATCGTGGGCGAGATCCTCGTGTCCGTTGTGGGTGCCTGCGTCTGCATCTGGATCGGCCGCAAGCTGTTCAAGTAATTTTTCACTTTATGCCATGGCTGCTCTTTGAGTTTTTCTCGAAGGGCAGTTTTATTTTATCAAATGCGTCTTTCGCACCATTGCAGGCGCAAAAATCCGGCCTTGACAGTATTCCGGAAGTATGATAAAATATTTTCCGTTATCAGGCCTGTGTGCTACTGTGGCTCAGCTGGTAGAGCAGCTCACTCGTAATGAGCAGGTCGCCTGTTCGAATCAGGTCAGTAGCTCCAAAAATCCTACGGATTTGCGTTGAAAGTCGCAATGTCCGTAGGATTTTTTGTTTATATTTTGGTGTTTTCAAAAAATACAGCGCAAAACCCAACGCTGCCTGCAAAATGGTGCAAAGAAAAAGCACGCCAATACAAACGTATCAGCGTGCTTTTTAGTGCGGGTAGTGGGGGTCGAACAATTAAAATTGATGTGCTATCGTCAAAAACGCACCATAAACTCACGAAAGAGCGAAGGAATAACGCAGCTTTGTTGGCTTATGCCCAATTCGTTTTTTGACATTTAGAAAAAAGACTGTTACCAAAAGTGTTACCCGAATCACCCTTGAGCCTTCCTGAATGCAGCGGTGGTCGCAGCCGCCAAATCTTCACGCTGGCCGTCCAGCTCGTGGCGGTAAACCCCTGCGGTATCCATGTTCTTGCTGTGGCCTACCAGCATTTTCAGTTGGCTGTCGGTCAGCACGCCGGACTCGACACTGACGAACGTATGCCGCATCTCATACAGCGTAACCTGTGGCTCAATTCCGTTATCCTTCTGGTACTTCTTCCAGCGCTTGAATAAAGCCCTCTGGTTCGGGATCTGGAACAAAGGGGTGGTATAGTTCAGCGGGATATCGGAAGCCTTCAGCAAGGCCACCTGTGCTTCGTATGCCTCACGGGCTTCCTTCCCCATGTCGAACGAACGAATAGCGTTTTCATTCTTTCCGGTGGTTTCTTCATCCATCCGGTTGATGCTGCGGCGCAGATTGACGGTGTTCCCCTTAATGTCGCCGTACCAGAGCCCCACAAGCTCCCCCGGGCGTACACCTGTAGCCACCGTAAAACGATAGGCATAAATATATTCGTCAAAGACTCGCTTTCCATAGTAAAGGCGGCTATCCACGTCAAACAGGATTTTCAATGCAGACGGCTGTAAGATATTTTTCTTCCCCATCCGGGCATTCTTCGGGATCGACAGCTCAGGAAACAGGGCGCTGTACTTGTTCCGGCGGCACCATTTCACAAAGCTGATTTCTGTTGAGCGGATCGTCATAAGGGTTTTGCGGCTCAGAGGTTTATCACTCGTGCGCTTTCCCCCTTTTTTGAGGCAGCGCTTTTTGAAAGACATGTCAATTGCCTTTTGCAGATCGCCCTCGGTCAGCTCGTCGATGCGGATGTTCCCACACACCGGGAGAATGTAGTATTCGCCGTATTTGTTGCACTGGATCACATAGGACGTGCCGCAGGTCAGCTTCAGCTCTTCCACCCACTCGGCATAGAGCGTGGCCACCTTCTTCCTGCCGTCCCGGATGCTGTCGTCAAGCCAGGCATCGGCCTTTGCGTTTGCTTCCCGTTGTCCTGTTCGGCCCGGCGTGCTGCTGTAAAACCGCTTGCGGGTGCCGTTCTTCTGCACCGCGATGCACCAGCGCTTTTCCTTCTCGACCCAAAATGCCGTGTTGACCCGTTTTTTCATAAAATCCACCTCCATACACAAGGGTACACTTTGACAAGCCTGCCCGGAGGTGGTATCATAGTCTGTGCAGAGGTTCGCCAAAATCTACTGTACAGAGCCGTGACGCCTTCGGGCAAGCGGTTCGGAAACCTCCTTCGGTGCTGGTAACACCGGGGGAGGTTTTTTTATTCGTTTGTGCAAATCAAAATTATGCTATACTTTAGCATAATTTTGATGTATAATGAACGTGAACGAATCTTTTCATTCATACACAGAAAGAAAGGTGCTATCATGTCAGAGCGTCAGAATGCCGTCGAACTTTATCTTGACGAAAAAGACTTCAAAATGAAGTTGAACGGTGTTGAAGTCCATCGCGTCAAAGGCTTCTCCATCCAGTGCGATGCGGGCCATCCCCTCGCAGATATGACGCTGAACATTTCGGTGGACAAACTGAAACTCGGTTAATGGAGTTTACTCCACACATCCAGCGCCTTGTCAATGCCGCGTTCGACAGCCGTTTCGCCGTACTCGATAGCCTTCGGAAACAGATCGCAGGCACCCATCATGTAAAGGTCGATATAGCCATCATCACGCAGTTCCGCAAGCGCCTCTCTCACGTCATCCCACGGGATCCCCGGCAATGCAGCCGACACATCTTCTGATGCAAAGTGTTTTGCCTGAGACTTCGGCAAGGTTTTGCGGCGCTCCGTGTATGCACGATAAAGTTTCAGCAAGACCTTTTCGGTATCTTTTGTCATCCCGTATTTTCTCCTTCTGCGCCCTCGGTGTTCCAGCACCGGGGGCGTTTTTTGTTTAGTGATTTTATTTTATAGATTCAATAACTGTTTTTTCTTTGCATTGTACTCGTCTTCTGTAATTGCTCCAATGTCCAGAAGATTTTTAAACTTCATAAGCTCATCCGCAACGCTGGATGAAACATCCGGAACTTTCTTTATTGTTGTTCTTTCGCTAAAGATTTCTTCGCAAAGTTTCAGAACCTTGCGGGAATATGTAAAAACCGGAGACTCAAATCTTCCAAACGGATATTCCACGACAAACGACATTTTCGGATTCGATTCTTCTGTATGTGAAACCTTCTTTGCCGTGTTACCACCGACAACTGCGCCAACAGGACCTGCAACGATTCCTCCAGCGATTGATCGAGTGACGCTGCCTTTTGTCTCGGTGACAACCTTTGTATCCACTTTGACGGTATAGTCTACAAGCTCATCGAACGTAAACCACCCCGGAATTCCTGCGACCGTCATAAGTCGCTGCGCTCTGTTCACATAAGCAACCATTGTTCCCGGTTCCTGCAGATTTTCAAAGCCTTTCGCCCGCTCACGCCGGTCGTTGAAGAACTTCCATCCTTCTTTTAATTTATCAGCAGGGACAGTTTTGTAATCCATTCCAAGATCGGAAAACAAAGACCGGCATCTTTTACAGACAAAACCGTCTGAGCAAGACTCTCTGTCAAAGATTCCCATCTTCTCGCCGCAGATAGAACAATTTGCCATTGAACATTCCTCCTTTTTCATTCGAAAAAATCCAATTTTTCATTCGATTTTTGCGCAGATAATATTGCTTGCAGGACACAGCAAACAGTTGTATAATATGAGCAAATAGAACAACCACTGTTGGAGGGCCGCATCATGACACGCCAAGATTACATCAACACCATTTTGAAACTGCTGGAAAAAGCCGATTTCCGCCAGCTGCGGCTTGTGTGGGTGTACGCAAGCCACCTGATCGGATAAGCAACCAGCAACTACACGAGGGAAGCCTTTACGGGCTTTCCTCTTTTTTTTTCGTCAATTTTTCGGCCATACGTTCCAGCAGCTCCCAGTCCGCCGGGCTCAGGCCTGCCAGCATTTCAACAAAACGCTTTTTAAAGGTGTCACTGTCATCCTTGGTCAGGTCGGCCAGAAAAGCCGCTACCTGCTCCGACTGGGTGTCCTGCACAAACATTTCACCCTCGCCGGTACGCAGCCACGCTTCCCGGACGCCGAACTTATCGCAGATGTCTTTAATAGTACGGTCGCTGGGTTCAACAACATTAACCTCGTAGCTGCCGACGGTGTTCCGTTTAAGGTTCAGCCGGTCAGCAAACTCTTGTTGAGTCAGCTTTTCATTTTTTCTAACTTCTTTAATTCGTTCGCCTATCGTCATTTTGTTCACCTCCTTCGCCATCATTATAGCAGGTACAAATCAGCACGTCAAGATGATTTGTTGGAAAAATCAACAAACCCGCTCTTGACAAATGTTGTTTAATGACCTATACTTGTCATGTAATCAACAAATCACAACAAACTCTCAACGAAAGGAGGTGAACCACATGACCGACAACAAAAAGCCCATCGCACCTATGGAAGAGGAACGCCGGGCGGAGCTGGAAAGCGAGATCGAAGAGTTTGAACGCCAGACGGAAAGGAACGAAGCAGAGCGCTGGGCGCGCATCGAAAAGAAAGAAAAGGCTGCAACGGTCAAGTCTGCGCTGTCGCTTGCATTCAGCATCATTGCGCTTCTGATCATTTTAGCCAAGCGGCTATTATTGCAATGATGGATACCGCAAGACTGATACCTGCCCGGATCTCTGCATTTTGAGCGCGAATCTCGGCTCTTTTTGCACGTTCTTCAGTTTCTTCAAAGTGCTGCTGTCTGCGCAATTCCGAACGCCCACCGGCATTGATCTGATAGATGTAGTCTGGTCCGTCATAAGGATCCACATAGCCATCTTCATCTTGATATCGAGAAACCATATCGTGCTTGTACAGCCAATCCAGCGTTTCACCGTCTGCCGGCACTCCGCACTTTTCCATCTGATAACTGGAAAACGTTTCATCCGGGTGCTCATTTAAAAACCTAAGTATTTTCAGCGTTTTTACATCAAGCATTTTTACACTTCCTTCCTACGCCAGTATAGCACGGGAAGGACACCATCCACAACCCACCCGATGATGACCCTGTGGCACGGGTCGAAACCATTCCGGTGACGCAGCCGGAATGGTCGTGGGAGCCACCCACAGAAAGGAGTGCTTCGTATGGCACGTAAGAACAATTCCCTGAACCCCGCCATGTATGGCCTGACGCAGCAGGACGTGGAGCGCGTGATCCGCATTCACACCATGTGCAAGGATATGGACGAGGACGCATTCGAGCAGATGGAAACCGCTGCGGCATCCATCAATCTGGTGGCCAGTCTGAAGAAGCTGGACAACCGCCCCGTGGCATGAAAGGAGGTGAAGAAGATGAAAATTGAAATCACTGGTGAGCCCAAAGAAATTGCCGCTCTTGTACTGGCGGTACAAGAGCGGCAACCTCAGAGCGCTTTAGTTCCTAAACGAGTGATTGAAGGTTCCGTCAATGCGGATCACGCAGTGACCTCAAATAATTCAGTAAAGGACTTCGGGTGATGTAATCCATTCTGTTCCGGAGCTTTGAATCACCAAAACATCACATGCTTCGCTAACAGTTTGATTCATTTGAGCGTAATGCTGAAGTCCTGCGACTGACCGGGTTAAAAAACGAAGATAGTCAATAGATTCCTGCAGTGGAAACGCATTGCGATCCACCGGAAACATATCCGTCAACTTAATCACAGTATCTGATTCCCCTGAAAATGCAAGACAATTTTCATCCTTCGTATGCTCTGTAATTTCATCCGTTGTCAACGAAGATGAAAGGACACGATTTTTTCCGTCACAAATAGCCGCACCTATAAGGATCACATTTCGTCCATTTGCAAATGCTTGAAGCTCTTTTTTGACTGACAGAATCTCATCCTCAAGGGAAAGGCACTCTTCTAGCTGTGCAAGGGTTTTGCGAATAATGCAGGCTGTACGTCGTCCACCTGCTAACGATGAGGCTCCTGTATAGGAAATTCCGTGTCCTGCCTTCGTAAGAAAAAGCTTTTGTTCATGCTCTGTTAGGACGAAGGATTCCGTCTCATTTGTTTCGGACCGAGTCACCGTTGTTGTTATTCTTCGGTCCGCAGACATCACAATTCCGTATTGATTTGCCAAAGTTATTGCAAGCGACATTATATTTTCACCTCCCTTCTGTCTCTCTATTCTATCGCAGAAGGGAGCCACCCACAAGGAGGTACATATTCACCATGAACGACATCATCTTATCCACCCAGAACGGCGAACCGGTAGCATCCAGCCGGGACGTTGCCAAGCGCTTCGGCAAGGAGCACCGCAATGTCATGCGCGACATTGAAAACCTCATGTCGGAGGGGGTGCTCAAAATTGAGCAGACCCCGCTGTTCTTCAAATCCGAGTACACCCACCCGCAGAACCACCAGAAGTACCCCATGTACCTGATGAACCGGGACGGCTTTTCCCTGCTGGCCATGGGCTTTACCGGCAAGGAAGCCGTGCAGTGGAAGCTCAAGTACATCGAGGCCTTCAACCAGATGGAAAAGAAGCTGGCCGCGCAGCACAAAGAGCAGCAGGCCGTGCAGGATGCCAACATCCAGAACGCCATCGACCGGGTGATCGAAGCCCGGAAGAAGCTGGACGAGAACACCGCTTTTCTGGACGAGTGCCGCAAGAACCGCGAGGACGGCAAGGCCAAGTATATGCAGGTCAAGGCCCTGTGCGGCGAGTTCAAGGCCATTTACGGCCAGCATTGCGACACGGTGCGCACCATGGAGAACGTGGTGCGCGGTTCCCAGAGCTTCCTTACCAACGCCATTGACAGCCTGACCATCGTTGCCAAAGGCTACCCGTTCTACGCCGCCCTGATGGACAGCCTGCTGGATGGGCTGCCGGCCGAGAAGAAGGAGGAATAAAATGTTGAACACATCAACCATTCGCGGCACTTTCAAGCAGATCCCGTACTGGAAGCTGCGGGGACGGTTCCACAGCTGCGGCTACCGCGATCAGGAAGTGGCTGAGTACATCGGCATTGGCCGGGACACCATGAGCGGCAGGATGCACGGGCACAACCCGTGGACAAGCACGGAGATCACTGCAATGTGTGAGCTGCTGGGTATCCGGCAGAATGAAATCGGGGAATATTTCTTCCCGCGTGTCGAGAAAGGAGAATCCGCATGAAAATCAAATCCGGCGTGTGGTACTGGCTGGCCGTGGCCAGCGGGGCCGTGGGCCTGCTGTACGGCATGGGGCTGGAGGGCACCTGTCAGACCAGCGGCACCGTTTCGGACGGTGCGTTCATTACGGCTATGGTGCTGATCCTGCTGGCGGTGTTCTTTGCCCGGCTGGGCTTTGCCGCCCATGACCGGGAGCAGCAGGAGCGCCGCAAGGTGCACCAGCAGCCCCGGAACACCGTAAAGAGCGACAGGAAGGCAGGCTGAGCATGAGCGACTTCAAGACCTACACCCGTATCTGCGTGGACTGCGGCAAGGTGCTCTGCAATGTCGGACGCTCTGCCCAGCGCTGTCCCGAATGCGGCAAAAAGCACGCCAACGCTCAGAGCCTTGAATGGGATCGCCGGCGCAATGAAGAACTGCAGGCCCGGCGTCAGGGGCTTGCCGCTGAGCGCAGCAGCCTTGCCCTTCACGCCGATGTCCGCGCTGCGGAAAAAGCCGGCCTGAGCTACGGCAAGTACATGCTGCTGAAAATGCAGGCAAACAAAAAGCCCGCCGGTGCGCCAACACCGACGAGCCCAAAGGGTGATGGAATTTGAAAGCCCCATCACCCTTGATGATATCACATCAGAAAGGATTTTACAAATGAAAGGTATTTTAGCCGAACCGGGCAAAGAGCCGGTAGTCACCACCCTGCCGGACAGCCTGTGGGCCATTGAGAACCGGCTGGGCACCCGCAGTGAGATGATCGTGCTGCCCCGCACCCCGGCGGTACTGTTCGTGGGCCGGTACGATGGCCCCATCCAGCCCGCCAGCCTGCTGAACCGGACGTACCGGGGCCGTCAGCTTTACGGGCCCATCCTCTGCTACGGCTGGAAGGGCAACAACATCCAGCCCATGAGCAAGGATGTGCAGGCCGAGATGCTGGATCGCCTCAAGGACACGGAGGTGCGGGTATGATCATCAGCCAGAACAGCAACGATGTTTACTACGCCTATACCCGTGGGCGGTTCTGGCGCTGGGACGAATCTGCACACGTCTGGAGAGAGAGTCATCTGCTGGCCCAGAAGTTTGGCAAAGCCAAGACCGTTGAAAAGCGGCTGACCCCGGAAACGTTTCTGACCAGCGACGAGTTCATTCCGATGGATGACTACGAACTTCCGGATCAGATGCTCACCGCCCTCAGGGATGCCAAACCCTGCAGGGACGCGCCCATTGAACCGGTAGAAGAATCCCCTACCCCATCCGCGCAGTGTTCGGATGCTGCCACTGCTGCGGAAAGCCAAACTGCGGCATCCCCGGCAGCGCCGGAGGGGTCAAGCCCTACGACGGAGACGGCAGATGCTGTCAGCGGCTCCGATGCTCCGGGCAATGCAACCGGAAAGAATGCTGCACTATCCGCCACCTCCAGCAGCTCTTTGAGTAATCCCGCCGCACCCACCTTTGACTTTGGTGCAGACGACCAGACAAACGCCCTGCTTTTGCAGGATGCGCAGACCTTCATCGTTAGCACTACCGCCCGTATCATGGCCGCGAAACACGCCCATGACCTGTGCGCTAACAACAAAAATGGCACATGGGGCAAATGGTGTGCAACCGTCGGCATCAGCCGGGATACCGGTGACCGCCTTGTAAATATTGCCGCACAGTGCGGCAATATCCAGATTGAGGGCAAGTCCATTCTGGACGTGCAGCCCCTGAAGCTGCTGTATGCAGCGGCCAAGCCCAGCACCCCGGAGGTGGTCAAGCAGGCTGTTTTTACCGGCGACATCACTTCTTTCAAAGAGTATCAGGAACTCATGACCCAGCTCAAAGCCGAAAAAGAGCGCGCCGATGCCGCCGAAAAGTCCGCTCAGAACGCCCGCAAGGAAAATGCCTATTTCAAGGAGCTGGTGAAAAGCGCCGAAGCCCAGACCTCTAAGGACGCGGAAAAGCGGGAAGAAGCAGAAAGCCGCTACGAATCCGCTCTTGCCGACATCAGCGGCCTGAAAGAGCAGAACGCCCAGCTGAAAGAGCGCGCCGACTCTGCCGAAGCCCGGGAAGAGGAAGCATGGAAGATGCAGAGCAAGGCCGAGGCCCGGGCCAAAAATGCCGAGGGCCAGCTTTCCGGCTCCCGGCAGGTGGCCGAAGCGGCAAAGCTCCGGGCCGACAAGCTGCAGGAAGAAAATGCGGCCCTGAAAAAGCAGCCCATCGCCGCCGTGGTGGACGAGGAGGAAGTGGAGCGCCGGGCAAACCAGCGAGCCCATGATATCGCCACCGACCTTGCCGCCGAGATGACCGCCGACCTGCAGGCGCGGCTGGAACAGGCCTCTTCCGGCAGCGAACAGGACGCCCGCGATGCCTACGACAGCATCATTCTGGCCGGGCGCTCCATCACAAGCATCGTTCAGTCCGCCAAAATGCAGTTCCGCAAACTGCCGGACGACCAGCGGGAGACCGCGATCAACCAGTTCGTTCACACACTCGCATCCGCTCAAGGGGAGGTATCCGCATGTCTGTAAAGATCATGGCCTTAGAGGCCGAAAACGTCAAACGCATCAAAGCCGTTGCACTCACGCCGTCGCCCACCGGGCTCACCATCGTGGGCGGCAACAACAATCAGGGCAAGACCAGCGTGCTGGATGCGCTGGCGTGGGCCCTCGGCGGCGACAGATTCCGCCCGGACGCCGCCCAGCGGGACGGGGCCGTGGCTCCCGCCCACCTCAAGGTCAGGCTCTCCAATGGCGTGGTGGTGGAGCGCAAGGGCAAGAACAGCACCCTGACCGTCACCGACCCCACCGGACGCCGCAGCGGCCAGCAGCTGCTCAACGCCTTTATCGAGCCGCTGGCGCTGGATCTGCCCCGCTTCATGGAAGCATCCGACAAGGAGAAAGCCGACATCCTGCTCCGGATCATCGGCATCGGCACCGAACTCCACACCCGGGATCTTGAAATCAAGGCCCTGTACGACAAGCGCACCTTCACCGGCCAGCTGGCCGCGCAGAAAAAGCACTTTGCCGAGGAGCTGATCTCCTACCCGGATGCACCGGAGGAGCCGGTCAGCGCCTCCGACCTCATCCGTCAGCAGCAGGAAATTCTGGCCCGCAACGGCGAGAATCAGCGCAAGCGCAACCAGTTGGACAAGCTCATTGATGAAAAGAATCAATTGAATTTTACCTTGCGTGATCTCGATGAAAAAATTGAAGATTTGAAAGAGGAATACGAGCAAACGCAAGCGAAATTTACTGACCTTGAAAAGCAGATATTTCAGGCCCGGAAATCTGCTGCCCAGCTTCAGGACGAATCCACCGCCGAACTGGAAGCTTCCATCCGGGACATCGAAGAGACCAACCGCAAGGTGCGGGCCAATCTGGAAAAATCCCGGGCCGAGGACGAAGCCGCCCGGTATGCCAGCGATTACGACAAGCTCACCGAAGTCATCACCCGGAAACGGGCCGACCGCATGGCCCTGCTGAACGGTGCCGACCTGCCCCTGCCGGAGCTGAGCGTGGAGGACGGCGCCCTTACCTATAAAGGCAAGCACTGGCGGGATATGTCCGGCAGCGACCAGCTGCGGGTGGCCGCTGCCATCGTCCGCCGCCTGAACCCGGACTGCGGTTTTGTGCTGCTGGACAAGCTGGAACAGATGGACATGACCACCCTGCAGGAGTTTTCCGCATGGCTGGAAGCAGAACACCTGCAGGCCATTGCCACCCGGGTCTCCACCGGCTGCGAGTGCCAGATCATCATTGAGGACGGCATGGTGAAGGATGCCGAAACCACCCTGCCGCCCGTCACCGAAAAGCCCCAGCAGAAAAGCTGGACGAAAGGAGCGTTTTAAATGAGCAAGTATGCCATCACTGCCGGGGTGCAGGATTCCCCGGTCAAGACCGTGCTGTACGGCCCCGAGGGCATCGGCAAAAGCACCTTTGCCTCTCACTTTCCGAACCCCGTATTCATCGACACCGAGGGCGGCACCAAGCGGCTGAACGTCAAGCGCCTGCCCCAGCCCACCAGCTGGGCCATGCTGCTGGACGAGGTGGCCGAGGTGCGCAAGGGCAGCATCCCCTGCGGCACGCTGGTCATCGACACCGCTGACTGGGCCGAACGGCTGGCCATTGATGCCGTCTGTGCAAAGGCCAAGGTGGACGGGCTGGAGGGCTTTGGCTACGGCAAAGGCTACACCTACCTGAAGGAGGAGTTCGGCAAGCTGCTGGACGCGCTGGAAGAGGTGCTGAACACCGGGCACAACGTTCTGATCCTTGCCCACGCGGCCATCACCAAGTTCGAGCAGCCGGACGCGGCGGGCAGCTACGACCGCTGGACCATGAAGACCACCAAGCAGGTGGAGCCGCTGATCCGGGAGTGGTGCGATATGCTGCTCTTCGTCAACTACCAGACCGTAGTGGAAAAGAGCGGCAGCACCCCCAACGCAAAAAACAAGGTGACCGGCGGCCGCCGGGTCATGTACACCACCCATCACCCCTGCTGGGACGCCAAGAACCGCTTTGGCCTGCCGGACGAAATGCCCTTTGATTATGCCGGCATTGCCGCCTGCATCCCCGGCACCATACCTGCGCCCGCACCGCAGCCGGAACCGCAGCCGCGCCCCCAGCCGAAGCCCCAGAGTGCACCGGAAGAGGACATCCTGCCCGCACCCGCCCCGCAGCCGGAACCGCCCGCCGAGACGGTGCCCAAAGCCCTGCTGGTGCCCGACCTGATCGCGTTGGGCGTGCCGGAAAAGCTGGCCCCGCTCATGAGCGCCAACAACGTCACCCCGGAGGAGCTGCAGGCTGTGGTGGGCAAGCGGGGCTATTTCCCCGAGGATATGCTCATCCGGGACTATCCGGCCGATTTCGTAGAGGGCTGTCTGGTGGCCGCATGGCCCCAGGTGCTCCAGATGGTGCTGGACGGCCGTGACCTGCCGTTTTAAGGAGCCAACCCTCTCACCGGGCCCGTCCGCCTTGCGGCGGCGCAGCCCCGGAGCTCCCCCCGAAGGGGGAGCCAAGAATCAAGGAATTATTATAAAGGAGACTTTACTTATGAACGACATGAATACCACCGACCGCGCCCTGAGCTGGGACGACGAATTTACCAACGAGCAGCAGGAGTTCGTGCTCCTGCCCGAGGGCGATTACGCCTTTGAGGTCACCGGCATGGAACGTGCCCGCTTTGAGGGCAGCGCAAAGCTGCCGCCCTGCTCCATGGCAAAGCTGACCCTGAAGATCTTCGGCGGGGCCAAGGGCGACACCACCGTCACCGACCGCCTGTACCTGCACACTAAAACGCAGGGCCTGCTGGGCGCTTTCTTCGAGAGCATCGGTCAGTGCAAGCGCGGCGAGACCTTCCGCCCCCGCTGGAACGAAGTGGTGGGTGCCCGGGGCTGGTGCCGTCTGGGCATCCGGGAGTACACCAAGCAGAGCGGCCCCAACGCGGGCAAGACCGGCCAGAGCAACGAAGTCATCCGCTTTCTGCCGCCGCCCCAGCCTAAGGCCGCACCCGCGCAGGGCTGGACACAGGGGGCGTTCTGATGGGGCAGGAACTGAGGCCCTACCAGCAGCAGGCCCGTGAACGCATCCACGCCGAGTGGGAGAACGGCCACACCCGCACTCTGCTGGTGCTGCCCACCGGCACCGGCAAGACCATCGTATTTGCGTCCGTGGCCGCCGATCAGGTGCGGGCGGGACACCGGGTGCTTATTCTGGCCCACCGGGGCGAGCTGCTGGAACAGGCAGCGGACAAGCTGCAGCGCTCCACCGGCCTTGTCAGCGCGGTGGAAAAGGCAGACGCCACCTGCCTGAATACATGGTTCCGGGTGGTGGTGGGCAGCGTGCAGACCCTGCAGCGCACCGCCCGGCTGGAACGCTTTTCTCATGATTACTTTGGCACCATCATCATTGACGAGGCCCACCACGCCATCACCGACGGCTACCGCCGCATCCTCGACTACTTCGGCAGCGCCAAGGTGCTGGGCGTCACCGCCACCCCAGACCGGGGCGACATGCGCAATCTGGGCGAGGTGTTCGACAGCCTTGCCTTTGAGTATAAGCTGACCGATGCCATCAAAGAGGGCTATCTGTGCCGCATCATGGCCCAGACCATTCCCCTGAAGCTGGACATCACCGATGTTGGTTTTACCAGCGGCGATTACTCGCTTGGACAGTTGGGCACTGCGCTTGACCCCTATCTGGAACAGATCGCCGCCGAGATGGCCCAGCGCTGCAAGGGCCGCAAAACAGTCGTATTCCTGCCCCTCATCAAAACCAGCCAGAAGTTCCGGGATCTGCTGAACGCCAAGGGCTTTTGCGCCGCCGAGGTCAACGGCCAGAGCGCCGACCGCAGGCAGGTGCTGGCCGACTTTGATGCCGGGAAGTACAACGTGCTGTGCAACTCCATGCTGCTCACCGAGGGCTGGGACTGCCCCAGCGTGGACTGCGTGGTGGTGCTGCGGCCCACCAAGGTACGCAGCCTGTACAGTCAGATGGTAGGGCGCGGCACCCGGCTCTCCCCGGGCAAGACCGACCTGCTGCTCCTCGATTTTTTGTGGATGACCGACAAGCACGAGCTCTGCCGCCCGGCGGATCTGGTCTGCGAGGACCGCGCCGTGGCCCGCCAGATGACCGAAAATCTGGCCGAGAGCGGCTGCCCGCAGGACATCGAGGAAGCCGCCGCCGAGGCCAGCGAGGACGTGGTGACCCAGCGGGAGGAAGCCCTTGCAAAGCAGCTGGAAGAACAGCGCCGCAAAAAGGCCAAGCTGGTGGACCCGCTGCAGTACGAGATGAGCATTCAGGCCGAGGACCTTGCCGGGTATGTGCCGGCCTTTGGCTGGGAAGCAGGCCCGCCCACCGAACAGCAGGCCGCCGCGCTGGAAAAGCTGGGCATCCTTCCGGACGCCGTGGAGTCGGCAGGCAAGGCCAACCTTTTGCTGGACCGGCTGCACAAGCGCCGGGACGAAGGCCTCACCACCCCAAAGCAGATCCGATGTCTGGAAAAATACGGCTTCCAGCACGTGGGCAGGTGGAGCTTTGAGCAGGCCAAACACATGATCGACCGCATTGCGGCAGGCGGCTGGCGGGGTGTGCCCAAGGGCGTTACTCCCAGCACCTACACGCCGCCCGCAGAACCGGCCTTTCCGAATAGTATCTTTGGATGGTAATACGAATGGAACATGAAAATGAACTCAAAGAAGCGCTGGACTTCATTTCCCCGGCCTCCCTGACCTATGAGGAATGGACGATGGTGGGCATGGCGTTGAAGGATTCCGGCCTGCCCGTCACCGTCTGGGAAGCATGGAGCGCCCGGGACGGGGGCCGTTACCACAAGGGCGAGTGTGCCAAAAAGTGGGAGAGTTTCCACGGCAGCACAAAGCCTGTCACCGAGAGCAGCATTTTCCAGCTGGCCTACAGCCACGGATGGAGCGGCCCGGCGGGCCATGCGCTGGACTGGGGCGACGAGCTCTCTGCCGGGCCCGGTGCACAAACCGAGGGCCGCGTGGTAGATCCCCGGTGGGTGGAAGCCCACGAGCTGGATCTGCCCGCAGAGTGGCACCCGGCAGAGCAGATCAAGCGGTATCTGCAGGCACTTTTTGAGCCGGAGGAATACGTTGCCTACGTCACCGAGAGCTACCGGAAAGAGGACGGGCGCTTTGCCCCCAACGGCTGCTCCTGTCAGCTGACCGCCGGGCAGCTCATCATGGAGCTGGACCATTACGGCGATGATATCGGTGCTGCCCTTGGCGACTACAACCCCGAAGCCGGTGCGTGGATCTGCTTTAACCCCATGGACGGCGGAGGCCGCCGCAACGAGAACGTGACCGACTTCCGCTACGCCCTCGTGGAGTGCGACAACATGGAGCTGGGCAAGCAGCAGGCCATCATCCGGCAGCTGGAACTGCCCTGTGCCGCGCTGGTCTACTCCGGCGGCAAGAGCGTCCACGCCATCGTCAGGGTGGATGCCCCGGACTATGCCGAGTACCGCAGGCGGGTGGATTACCTCTACGCCGCCTGCCAGAAAAACGGCCTGACCATCGACCAACAGAACCGCAACCCTTCCCGCCTTTCCCGGATGCCCGGCATCCTGCGCGGTGACAAACGGCAGACCCTGCTGGAGACCAACATCGGGAAATCCTGCTGGGACGAGTGGCGCGACTGGCTGGAAGCGGAGACCGACGAGCTGCCCGAGACCGAGAGTCTGGCCGACGACTGGGACGACCTGCCGCCGCTGGCCGATGCCCTCATCACCGGGGTGCTGCGCAAGGGTCACAAGATGCTGCTGGCAGGCCCCAGCAAGGCGGGCAAGAGCTTTGCCCTCATCGAGCTGTGCATCGCCATCGCCGAAGGCAGGCCGTGGTTGGGCCGGTTCTCCTGCGCACAGGGCAAGGTACTGTACATCAATCTGGAGCTGGACCGAGCCTCCTGCCTGCACCGCTTCAAGGACGTGTACACCGCCCTCGGCCTGCCCCCGCAGAATCTGCGGAACATCGACATCTGGAATCTGCGCGGCGCGTCCGTGCCCATGGACAAGCTGGCCCCAAAGCTCATCCGCCGGGCCCAGAAAAAAGGCTACACCGCCGTGATCCTCGACCCCATATATAAGGTCATCACCGGCGACGAGAACTCTGCCGACCAGATGGCAAAGTTCTGCAACCAGTTCGACCTTGTGTGCCGTGCGCTGGACTGTGCCGTGATCTACTGCCACCACCACAGCAAGGGTGCCCAGGGCGGCAAGCGCAGCATGGACCGTGCATCCGGCTCCGGCGTGTTTGCCCGTGACCCGGATGCCATGCTGGACATGACCGAGCTCACCCCCACCGATGCCATCCGGGAACAGCTGCATAACAAAGCCGCCTGCCGGGTCATCAAGGCGATGCTGGACAAGCGCGGCCATGCCGATGCCTACGGCCCGGACGATGCCCTGAGCCGCAGCCGGATGCTGACCATTGCCAAAGAACACCTTGGCCTTGCCGACCTGCGGGCCATTGATGCTGAAGTGGCCGCCGCCCAGAAGCAGGCCGACAGCATGACCGCATGGCGCATCGAGGGCACCCTGCGCGAGTTTGCCCGCTTCGACCCGGTGAACCTCTGGTTCGACTACCCCGTGCACAAGCCGGACACCGGCCTGCTGGAGGACCTGCAGCCGGACAGCGATTTCAAAACGCTGGGCAGCCGCGGTGCCGCCAAGCGCTGGGGCGACAAGACCAAAGTGGCCAAGGACAAAAAGGCCGAACTGGACACCGCCTTTGAAGCCTGCATGATGGACGGCGAAGTTACCGTCTATGCGCTGGCTGAATACATGGATCTGAAGCCCCGCACCATCAAGACGCGGCTGAAAGATGACGGACGTTTCTGGATCGATGGCGAGAAAGTGGGCCGCAAGGAGCCCGGCAGCGCAGGTTAAACAAACCGTAATAAGTACGATTGCAATTTGTTGTAAAAATGCAGAAATAGCCGCTATTTTGCACGACACGAAAAACTGCAATTTTGCAGTTATAGCCGCTATGACTGCAGATTTTGCAGTGCAAAATAGCCTATATATAATAGCTAAAACTGCAACTGCAATTGTGATGGGGTCTCCCGAAGGATGGGGCGACCACAGCCCCCATCCATTCGGGGAACCCTCCCCATCACGTTGGCGCTAAAACCTGAAAAAAAGAAAAACGAGGTGAACCCCATGTACATGCAATTCTTTCTCCCCATGCAGCCGCCTACCACCACCCACAACGCAAAGCAGCTGCACGCCTACATGAAGGGCGGCAAACCATGTGCCGTGCTCCACGACAGCCCGGAACTGAAACAGACCCGTGCCAAGCTCCACGCCCATCTGGCACCCCACGCGCCGGAAAAACCCATCCCCGCAGGCCGTCCGGTGCGTCTGCTGGTCAAGTGGTGCTTCCCTGCCGAGGGCCGCAAAAGCGGCAGCTGGCGCACCGCAAAGCCGGACACCGACAATCTGGAAAAGGCCCTCAAGGACGAAATGACCCGCCTGCACTTCTGGGCCGATGACGCGCAGGTGTGCAGCGAGATCGTGGAAAAATTCTGGTCGGACCCCTGCGGCGTGTTCGTCCGGGTGGAGGAACTGTAATGACCTACGAAGAGAAAAAGGCATGGCTCTGGCGGTACCGGACAGCCAAGCGGTTCGAGCTGCTCAAACTGGACGAGCTGGCCACGCTGCAGACCGACGCCACCCACACCACCCAGCGCTTTTCTCCTGTGCCGGGCGGCAGCGGCGACGGACAGGCTCTGCCCCGCAGTGTGGAGCGCATCGACGAGGCCCGCCGGGCCGCTGAGGCGCAGTCTGCCGTGTGCGACGCCATCCGGGCCGAGATCATGGAGGTGTTCCGCCAGCTGGACGATGAGGTGGATTTTATGATCCTGTTCCGGCGGTACATCCTGCTGGAGGACTGGCCGGACATCGCGGTCAACGTCCGCATTTCCCGCAGTCAGATGTTCCAGCGCCACAGCGCGGCCATCAAAAGACTGGAGATCAAAAGTCCGGACTGAACCGGAGCGAACCGGACTTGATAATACTGTAAACCCCTGCTAAAATTTAAAATGCCGAAGCCCGCAGGAAAGGTCTACTCCCTTCATTCCTGCGGGCTTTGTGCTGCCCGGCTGACACAGAGGATCACCTTTCCCGACCAACAGCCTGAATGCATCAGCCGGGTTTCTTTGTTATATCCCGCCGTTCGGATCTTCCGGGCGGCTTTTTGATTTTACGGCAAGAGAGGTGGTGACGTGGCCAACGAAGAAAATCTCATCCCGTTCAGCGAACGAACGGAGAGCGAACAGAGACAGATCGCCCAGAAGGGCGGCATTGCGTCCGGCAAGGCACGCCGCCGCAAGCGCAGCATGAAAGAAGCGGCGGACTACTATCTCAGCCTGCCGGAGACCGACCGCCGCCGGGTGAATGCCCTGCTGCGGGATGAGGTGGACAATGAGGACATCGACAATCAGATGTCGGTGGTCATGGGCATTACTGAAGCCGCCAAGCGCGGTGATGCCCGGGCGGCAGGCGTGCTGCTGAAGATGCTGGGCGAGGAGACCGTGCAGGAGGACCCGGCAGCAGATGCACTGGAAGCTGCCCGCAAGCTGCTGGGAGGTGTAGACAGTGCCATTGACTGAGTTTCAGCAGGAGTTCCTTCGCAATTGCTCCCACCGCTGGAACGTCAAGACCGGGGCCACCCGCTCCGGCAAGACCTATCTGGACTGCGCTGTTACCATCCCCAAGCGCATCTGCGCGGCCCGGGGCGAGGGCCTTTGCGTCATGCTGGGCAACACCCTCGGCACGCTGGAACGCAACGTGCTGGAGCCCATGCGGGCCCTCTGGGGGCCGGAGCTTGTGGGCGTGGTGCGCACCTCGGCGTCCGGCAACATCGTGCAGCTGTTCGGCCGCAAGGTGTACGTGCTGGGTGCCGACAACAAAAAGCACATTGCCCGCATTCAGGGCGCGGCCTTCGAGTACGCCTATGGGGACGAGATCACCACATGGGACGAGGGCGTGTTCCAGATGCTCAAGAGCCGCCTTTCCTGCCCCCACAGCCATTTTGACGGCACCTGCAACCCGGATAATCCCCAGCACTGGTTCAAGAAATTCCTCGACAGCGACGCGGACATTTACTGTCAGGCCTATACCATCGACGACAACCCCACTCTGCCGCCGGAGTTCGTGGCTCAGCTGAAAAAGGAGTACGCGGGCACGGTCTACTATAACCGCTTTATCCTCGGCCAGTGGGCCGCAGCGGGCGGCATCATCTACCGGCCTTTTGCAGACAGCATTGCCGCCGGGGATGGGCGTTTCCTCTGGCCCGCAGCTAACCCCTGCCGCCCGTGGCGCATCCACATCGGGGTGGACTTCGGCGGCAACGGCTCCCGGCACGCATTCGTGGCCACCGGCATCCTGCCCTACTACGCGGGGGTCGTGGGTCTGGCATCCGCCCGCATCGACCCGAAGGATCAGGACGCTGACTACCTTGCCGCACAGCTCATCGATTTCTGCACCGCCGTGTTCGCACGGTACGGCGAGATCCACTATCTTTTCTGCGACAGTGCCGAACAGACGCTCATCAACCACATCCGCACCCGGCTGCGTGCCTCTCGCCTGAGCTGGCTGGCCGACCGGGTCAACAACTCCGCCAAGATCCAGATCATCGACCGCATCCGCCTGACGTCCATCCTGATGGGCGGCGGGCGCTTTTGGTATCTGCCGGAAGCTGCCACCCTGCGGGACGCCCTTGCCGCCGCCCTGTGGAGCCAGAAGCACCCCGGCGTGGATGAACGTCTGGACGACGGCACCACCGACATTGACACCCTCGATGCCTTCGAGTACACCATCGAGCGCGATTACAGGAGACTGACTGCAAGATGAACGTTTCTGCCTTTATCGAACACCTGAACAAAACCAAGCGCCTGCAGATCGACGCCTCCTATTATGCCAAAATTGAAAAATGGCGGCAGTGGTGGCAGGGCTATGTACCCAGCGTGCATAATATCAAGATCACGCGGGAGGACGGCGAACACAAGCGCCGCCGGGCGTCCCTGCGGATGCCCAAGCGCGTGTGCGAGGACTGGGCAAATCTGCTGCTCAACGACAAGACCACCTTCCAGATCGGCGACGCAGCCACTGCCGCCTACCTGCTGGGCAGCGATGAACAGCAGACCGGCGGTCTTTTGCGGCAACTGCATTTCTGGGAGAACGCCAACAAGCTGGTGGAGAAAGCCTACTGGTCCGGCACCGGCGCTTTCGTGCTGAGCGTGGAGGGCATCAAGGGCACAGACGGCCAGCTGGAAGCAGACCCGGATGCCCGCATCGTACTGGACTACGACCCGGCATCCTGCATCCTGCCCATCAGCGTGGAGCGCGGCGTCGTGACCGAAGCCGCATTTGTATCGGAATGTCTGATAGACGGCAGGCCCTGCGCCTATCTGCAGACCCACACGGTCAGGGACGGCGGGTACACCATCACCAACGAATGGTTTGAGATCGGTCAGGGTCAGGACGGTGCACCGGTGTTCACGCCGCGCAAAGCGCCTGTAGGTACGGTGACTGAATTGCAGCCGGAGGGCTCCCCGCCGTGGTTCAGCCTGTTTTCCCCTGCCGCCGAGAAGAACATCGACGGCGGTACGGGTCTGGGCATGGCCGTGTTCGCGGAAGCTCTGGACGCCGCGCAGGGCGTAGACCTTGCCTTTGACAATTACCGGCAGGACCTTTACCTTGGCGGCAAGAAGATCTTCTACGACCGCAGCCTGTGCAAGGTGGTGATCGATGCCGATGGCCAGCCGCATTACATCCCGCCCGACGACATGAGCGCACAGCAGTTCTTCTCGCTGCCCGGCAAGGAAGCCAGTCTGGATGCCGCGCCGGAGTGGCACGAGTACAACCCGGATCTGCGCACCGAGGACAACCACCGGGCCGTGCAGGATATGCTGGATCTGTTCAGCTTCAAGTGCGGTCTGGGCTGTCACCGGTACAGTTTTGAGCTGGGCAAGGTGGCCACCGCCACCGAGTACACCGGCAGCCGGCAGGACCTTGTGCAGAGTGCCAACAAGAACCAGATCCCCATTGAAACGGCGCTGATCGGCATTCTGCGGGCCATCCTGTGGGCGGCAAAGAACCTGCTGGGCGCACCGGTGGACCCGGAGACCAGCATTTCCGTCAACTGGGACGACAGTTACATCGTCAGTGAGCAGGAACGTACAAACCAGCTGCGGGAGGACGCCATTGCAGGCCTCGTGCCCCGCTGCCGGTACCTCTCTGCCCGGTACAGCCTGAGCGAGGAGGAAGCCCACGCATGGGCCGAGGAAGCCAAAGCAGACAGCCAGTCCGAAGAGCAGATCACCTTCGGGGGTGCCTGATGCTGCCGCCGTCTTACCTCGACCAGATGCCGGATGCCTTTGTGCAGCTCTGGCAGCAGGTGGAGGACGAGATCTTACAGGATGTGGCCCGCCGCATCGGCAAGATGGACGCCGTGACCCCCACCGCCAACTGGCAGCTGTGGCGCTACCAGCAGACCGAGGCGCTGCGCAACGACGTGGTGAAGCTGCTGGCGAAGTACACCGGCAAGAGCGAGTCCGCTATCCGCAGGCTGCTTTTGCAGGCCGCCACCGAAGCCATGGAGCGGGAGGACGCCATCTACTACCACTACGATATGGAGCCGACGCCCTTTGAAGAGAGCGCCGCCCTGAACAACCTGCTGGATGCCGGTGCGCGGCAGACCTGCGGCACATGGCAGAACCTGACCGCCACCACGGCAAACACCGTCACAGGGGCCTTTGAGCGCACGCTGGACGCCGCATGGCTCAAAGTGAGCACCGGTGCCTTCGACTATAAAACCGCTGTCAAACAGGCTGTGGACAGCCTTGCAGACGAGATGCCCATGGTCACATACCCCAGCGGCCACAAGGACAGCATCGAGGTGGCCGCACGGCGCGCCGTGCTCACCGGTGTGAACCAGACGACTGGCAAGCTGCAGGTGGCCCGCATGGACGAGATGGGCTGCGAATTTGTGGAGACGACCGCCCACGGCGGTGCCCGTCCTTCTCATGCAGAATGGCAGGGCAGGCGCTTCCACCGGGGCGGTGCGGTGGACTACAAGGGCAGGCACTACCCGGATTTTGAAGCCGCCACCGGCTACGGCACCGGCGCAGGCCTTTGCGGCTGGAACTGCCGCCACACCTTTTTCGCGGTGTTCCCGGAGCTGGGCGACCCGCCCCAATGGACGCAGGAGCAGCTGCGTAAGCTGAACGCCCGGAACATCGAGTGGAACGGCAAAAAGTACACCGCTTACGAGATATCCCAGATGCAGCGTGCCCGGGAGCGGAACGTCCGCCGCTGGAAAAAACGGTATCTGGCCGAGGACGCCGCCGGGCTGGACCCCACCGACGCCGCTGTGCGCCTGAGAGCCGCCCGCCAGAGCCTTGCAGAGTTTGCACAGGCCACGGGTGGCCGTGTGGACAGTGCCCGCACCAGCGTGCCGAAGTTCGGCAGGAGCGAGGGCAGTAAGGCAAGCGCACAGGCACGGAAGGCGGAGCCGCATAAGGTTCAAAGCACACGGGGTAGCGGCGGCGCATCTGGACAGAATGGAAAAACCGTGCGTAAAGTTTTGGGAAAGGTCGATACGACCAACACGAAACAGGTTGACGCGCTTAAAAATTCGTTCTGTTCTGGCTATGCGAAATCTGATGTTGAGCATATGATGGTCATTACAAAAGATGGCGAAGTCCATTATATGACCGACAACAATCCCAGAGGGGTTGACTGTTCGTATCTGGGTGGTAAACTGAAAGGTAGTTACAACATTCACACCCATCCACCGAAAACCACGCAATATTCTTTTAGCACAGACGCAGATATCCCCGGCGCATTCGCTGACGGTACTGCTGTCATGGAAGCGGTTGACTACAAATACCGCTATCGTTTTGTTGTACCTGAAAATATCACGTTTGAGCAGTGGGAAGCCGTGTGTGAGGAAGTTCGCGAGGAGCGAAATGCCGTAATGGAAAGCAGAGGGTATGGCTTCGATGATTATGAAGAAAATATCCAGCATGTCATTATTGACGAAACATGCCGCAGACTTGGCTTGAAGTGTTATCACAGGGAGAAGCGAACATGATTTATACTCTGGAACAGATTGACCAGCTCACAAAGGAAAGCGTCCGGCGTGAAAATGCGCTCATTGCTGAATATCGGCGTACACATACAGTACCCGGCAGAGGGGTTATTTCTACTCCCGAAATTGATGCCGAGCGTGCAGAGCAAAAGCGTCTGTATGGGGAATACCTCAAAGCTCTTGCCAATAAGGATTAACCACCATCCACCCGGACGGTGGTTTTCTTTTGCCCATTTTCAAGCACTGTGCAAAATTTGCCCAGTGCTTTTTTCATGCCGTTTTAGCTCATGTTGGCAGAGCACCGGTCTCCAAAACCGGAAGCGGCAGGTTCGAGCCCTGCAAACGGTGCCATGCGGCGGGCGGCGCGTACCCCGCCCAAGACCGAATACTGACAGAGAACAGTGTAAAAACTGAGGTCTCACACATGAAAGGAGTTTCCACCCATGAAACGTGAAGACGTAAAGAACAAGATCCCCGGCATCACTGATGAACAGCTGAACTGGATCATGCAGGAGAACGGCGCAGACATCAACCGGGAGAAGTCTGCCGCCACAGCCCTGCAGACCCAGCTGGACAACGCAAACGCCCAGCTCAAGACCGCACAGGACGGCCTGAAAGCCTTTGACGGCGTGGACGTGGCAGGCCTGCAGGAGCAGGTCACCAAGCTGAAGGCCGACATGAAGGCGCAGGCCGAGGGCTTTGCCTTTGACAACGCGCTGGACGCAGCCATCCTTGGCAAAAAGGGCCGCAGCGTCAAGGCGGTGCGTGCTTTGCTGGATCTGGACGCCCTGAAAGGCTCTGCCGACCGCAGCACCGACATCGGCAAGGCGCTGGACGAAGCTGCAAAGGCAAACCCGTGGGCGTTCGGCGAGGACGGCGCAGCCGGTGTGGCCGTGGTCTCCACCGGCGCCGAGCACGGTGCCCCGCCCGCCAACGACAACGATGGTGTGGAAGCCGCTTTCAAATCCCTGAACCCTGAACTGAACCTGTAACAACGAAAGGAGATTTCTATGGCACATGCAAGTCAGGAGCGTTACTCCGCTCTGGTGGATGCAAAGCTGCGTGCGACTCTGGTCACCCGCGACAATACCATCTTCAACAACCGCTATGAGGGCAGCCCCAAGGCCGGTAAGGTCAAGATTCCTGTCCGCGACACCGAGGTGGCCGTCAAGGCCTACGACAAGGCCAACGGCGTGGATGCCGATGCAGGCACCACCACCTATCTGGATCTGGACATCGACAACGACGAGGCCGTGAACGAGATCATCGACGGCTTCGACGCCGCTTCCGTGCCCGACGGCATCACCGCCGAGCGTCTGGACAGCGCAGGCTACTCCATGGCTCTGTCCATCGACAAGAAGTCCATCGAGGCACTGCAGAGTGCAGAGGGTGCCAACGTCAGCGCCACCAAGACCGCCTGCACCGCTTCCACCGCCTACAAGGAGGCTCTGGCTGCAAAGCGCACCCTGAGCCGCAACGGCGTGCCGCAGGCCGGCCGCTGGATGATCGTCAGCCCCGAGTATCTGGAGACCCTCATGCAGGACGACCGCTTCATCAAGCAGGGCGATCTGTCCCAGCAGCTGGTGCAGACCGGCGCAGTGGGTCAGATCGCGGGCTTTGCGGTGTACGAGTCCAACAACATGGATTTCGAGAACACCACCCGCGTGGCCAGCAAGAAAACCACCACCGAGTTCATCTGCGGCCACCCCAACTGGTGCCACCGCGTCATGGAGTGGCAGACCCCGGTGCACCTGCAGGATCTGGGCGGCTCCGGCAAGTACATCGGCGCATCCGCTGTGCAGGGGCGCAAGGTGTACGGCATCAAGGTGTCCAAGCCCAAGACCCTGTACATCAAGCGCATCGAGGCGTAAGGCCATGCTCTACTGCACCTATGACCAGTATGCGGCGGCAGGCGGCACCGTGCCGGAAGCCGCTTTCGGCGTGCTGTGCAGCCGGGCTTCCCGCATGATCGATGCCGCCACCTTTGGCCGGGCCGAGAGCCACGCCGCAGGGTGCGAGGCCTGCTGGGAAGCGCTGGCGGATGCCTGCGCCCAGATCGTCGGCCTGCTGGCCGCTGCATCTGCAGCGGGTGCTGTGCCGGGTGCTGCCAGCGTCTCCAACGACGGCTACAGCGTCACCTTCGGCAGCAATGCCAGTGTGACCGCAGCCGCCCGGCAGGAAGCCTATGAGATCCTCCGCACCGCGCTGGGCAGTGACCCGCACGGCCTGCTGTACAGGGGGATTTTGTGATGCAGACAGCCGTTACTGTGGTGAACCTCATCCACGACACCGCCACCGAGACGGACAGGCCTGTGTGCTGGGTGTTTCCGGGGTGCAGCTGGCGGGAATGCCGCTCCACCTCCGGCTCCGGCACTGCCAAGGACCCGGAGCGCACCACCCACATCCGCATCCCGGCCAGCGTGTGCACCATGGGGTATCTGCCCTACGCCCAGTGGGCGGCGCTGCCTGCTGCCGAAAAGGCCAAGCACTGGACCCTGAAACGCGGCTGGAAGCTGATGCAGGGCGCGGTGCGTACCCTGACCGCCGAAGAGTACGCACACCTCGAAAAAACGCACCAGTGCTGCACCGTGTCGGCCATCTCGGACAACCGGGAACCGCTGCTGCCGCACTGGCATGTGGAAGGGAGCTGAGAATGTGAGTGAAATCATCCCCTTTGGCCCCGCTGCCCCGTCGGCGAAACCGAAGTTTGACCCGCCTGACGGTTTCCGATATAAGACGGACGGCATCCAGATGCAGATGTCGTGGCGGCCGGACTTCGGCGCGGAGAAAACCGCCGCCCTGCAAAAGGCACAATATGCCCTTGCACAGGAAGCTGCCAAGCTGATTGACAGCTATGTGCCGTTTGATACCGGCACCCTGAAGAACAGTGTAAACCTTGCCAGCAAGTACGACGAGGGCTTGCTGGTCTATGACACTCCCTACGCCCGCAGGCAGTATTACCTGCACGAGCAGGGCACTTGCCTGCATGGCGAGACCGGCCTGCGCGGTTCCTACTGGGGTCAGCGGGCACTGGCAGATATCGGTGAGCATCTTGCTCTCTACGGCGCAAGGGCCGTCACCACATTCTGGGGAGGGATGGGTCACTTATGAGCGAAACCGTAAAGCCCACCATTGCCGCCCTGCGGGCATGGCTCAAGACCTGCCCGCTGATCGCCGAAGAACAGGAAGCCACCGGTGCAGCCTTCCGCATTGCCGGACTGGAAGAAGAATCCACCGCCTTTTCCATCGAGGACAGCCCCGGTGATCCCATCATCACCGAGTACATCTCCGGCTGGGAAATGGCGAAGAATTACCTCTTCCTCAGCCGCCGGGAGTACAGCGAGGTGGATGCCGTCAGCATCCAGAACAGCGGTTTTTTCGAGCAGCTCACCGAGTGGGTCATGCGGCAGAACGCCCGGCATAACCTACCCGACCTTTCGGCCTGCGGCGGGGGCAAGATGCCCACCGGCATTGCCGTGACAAACAGCGGCTACATCGTCACAAACAGCGCGGGCAGCTGTAAGATGCAGCTGCAAATGCGCCTGACCTACTACATGCCAAAATGAAAGGAGTTTTGATATGACCGTATCCGAAGCCATTACCAAGTCCGGCATCACGCCCAGCGCGTCGTATACCGGCATTGAGACGGCGAACGATTTTGTGCTGGCGTTCCAGATCGAGAGCACCCAGACCAAGGAAAGCCAGTGGATCGTCTGCGCCGACCATGTGAAGGAGCATTCCGGCTCCCTGAACGCCACCACCGAGGATGCCCAGTACATCCGTACCGGCAACGTTACCGAAAAAACCGGCACCCAGCGCACCCTTGCCGTCAACGGCGACCGCTGCGTGGGCGATGCTTTTCAGGATTTTGTGCTGAGCCACAAGATCGTGTACGGTACCGGCAGCGATATCATTGTGCCGTACATCTATTTCAGCCTGCGCACCGGCAAGGGCGAGAAAGGCAGTGCTGCAATCATCGTCACCAGCGACGTGGGCGGTGCAGCCGGTTCCAAGGCCACCTTTGCCTGCGACGTGAAGGCCATCGGCACGCCGGACGAGTTCACGTTTGCGGAGTGAAACGACGCAATGAAAGCCCCAGTGGGGCTTTTAAGTGACAGAGCGGTCTCGCATAGCGAGATGGAGGGGTCTCACCCCGACAAGCTCGATTACAACCCCGCCACCCAGTCCGCTGCGCCTGCAAAGGCCGTCAAGGGCTGATTTTTTTTCAAACACAGTCCCCGCTCCACACCGGAACGGGGATATTTTATGCCGTGAAAGCAGTTCTCCCCGGGGCAGCACCGGGGCACGGCTCAATGAAAGGAGCAATACAATGCTTATTTGTGGACAGGAATTTGAGTTTTCCCTGATGAACGCCAACGACCTTGACCGCTTTGAGGACGCCAACGAGCAGATGCAGAACCGGAGCGCCGAGGAGTCGGAGCATTTCCGGCGCGGCGGCGTCCGTCTGGGCGACCATGCACGTGCACAGGCACGCATTGCCATGGACTGCATCGACGAGATCCTCGGTGCAGGCGCGTCCGACCGTCTGGGGCTTAACGAAAACTACATGGCACCCATCTATGACGTGATCGAGGAACTGGGCAATGCCTTTGCCGCCGAGAAACAGCGCTATGCCGCAAAGCCTGCCCAGCCCATGAACCGGGAGCAGCGCCGGGCACAGGCCAAAAAGAACAGGCACAAGCCGCCCGTGAGCTATCCCGCACCGCCTGCCGCCCGGATGGTGGAGCGGGTGGATGCGCAGGTATCCGCAAAGCAGAAAACCGAGCAGCTGATCGATGCCCGGCAGGCTGTGAATGCCCTGCGGGACGACCCCGATGCCATGCAGCAGCTGGCAGAGTACGCTCTGCAGCTGGCATCCGAGCGCCATGTCTGACCTGCTGCTGGACGAGTTGCCCACCCGGTGGCACGGACACGAAATTATCCCAGATTTTCGGCCCATGGTCTGGCTGGTCAACACCTACGTGCGCGGCCAGACAGGAGATGACCCCATCGGTTTTGCGGTCAGCGCCCTCTGGCGTTTTTACAAAGACCCACACTGTTTTCTGAACGACCCTCAGAAGATCATCGACGCCTACGGGTACATGATCGAGTTTTATAAGGCGGGCGAAAAAGCAGCCGAAAGCGCCGCAGCTGAAAGCAGTACCGCGCCCTCTTCCGGTCTTGCTTTCGACTACCAGTGTGATGCCGGGTACATCGTGGCGGCGTTCCAGCAGGCCTACGGCATCGACCTGACCCGGGAAAAGCTGCATTGGTTCCGCTTCCGGGCGCTGTTCGCGGCCCTGCCGGAGGAGACCCTCATGGCCAAGATCATGAGCTGGCGCACCATGGATCTTTCGGAATACGAAGGCTCCATGCGTGCCCACTATGCCGACCTGCAGGAGCGCTTTGCCCTGCCTGCTGAGCTGGGAGGGGGTGCCGCCCGTGTCGTTTCGGTCGAAGAGCACGATGCTGCGTTCCTCGCACGGTTCCGGCATTAGCCGCGCCCCGGTGCCCTGCCCCTACTGCGGCCGGGCGCTGCCGGTGTGGGCAGAGCCGCACGCCACAGCTGCCGGCGTGTGGGTAAAATGCAAAAATCCCGCCTGTAAGCGGGAGGTAGAGATCAAGTTATAACAGCCTGTGCCCTTGTGCCCGCGCTCCGAATGAGAGGTGGACACAGTGGCAGATTTCAGCATCACCGGTGAAGTAAGTCTGAACAGTGACCCGGCGGAAAAAAGCACCAGCAAGTGGACGGTAGCCGCCGGGCAGATGATCGCGGACTTTGCAAAACAGGCTTCGTCCAAGCTGGCCGAGGTGGTCAAGAGCGGTGTGGATTACAACGCCACCATGGAAAGCTACCTGACCAACTTCAAGGTCATGCTGGGCAGCGAGGAGGCCGCCGCCACAAAGCTTTCCGAGATCCGCAAAATGGCGGCGTCCACGCCTTTCTCGTTGGATGACCTGACCAGCGGCACCCAGACCCTTTTGCAGTTCGGCATTGCGGCAGACGACACCACCGGCGTGCTGCAGCGGCTGGGCGATATCTCGCTGGGCAACGCCGAAAAGCTGCAGACCCTGACCCGCGCCTACGGCAAGATGTCCTCGGCACAGAAGGTCACGCTGGAAAACGTCAACATGATGATCGATGCGGGCTTCAACCCGCTGAACCAGATCTGCGACGCCACCGGCGAGAGCATGTCCGACCTGTACAAGCGCATTTCGGATGGCAAGGTCAGCTTCAGCGAGCTGGAAGCGGCTGTGGAAGCCGCCACCAGTCAGGGCGGGCAGTTCTACAACGGTATGCTGGAAGCCAGCCAGACCTTCAGCGGGCGCATGTCCACCCTGAAGGATAATGTCAGCGCCCTGACCGGTGAGCTGACCAGCGGCCTGTTTGCGGCTCTGGGTGAGCTGGTGGTCAAGCTGAACGAGGTGGCAGTCTCCTTCCTCGACAGCGACGAGAAGATGGCCCGGCTCAAGGAGACCATCGGCATTGCGACGGCTGTTGTGGCCGCTGCCGGAACGGCGTTTCTGACCTACAAGGGATATCTCGCCGCCACCACTGCCGTTGAGGTGATCCACACAGCCGCGACCACGGCCATGACCGCTGCTCACAAAGCCGCCGAAGCCGGGGCGACCGGTCTTGCAGTCGCGCAGGCAGGTTTGAACGCGGTTCTCAAGGCGAACCCCATCGGTCTTGTAGTGGCGGCGCTGGCGGCTCTGGCGGCAGGCCTCGTGACGGCCTACAAGACCAGCGAGACCTTCCGCAATGCCGTCAACTCCGCATTTGCGTCTGTGAAAAAGATCGCACAGAACGCCATCGGCACGGTGGTGGACTGGATCAATGAGCTGGTCGCCAAAATCAGGGGCGCGGCGGCTGCACTGGCAAACCTGAAAAACGGTGTCGGTGCGGCACAGGACGCCTACAATGCCGCCTACAACGGCTACATGGACAACTATAACCGTTCCAAGCTGGATAAGGCCGCACAGGAGCGCGGAAAGCTCCATGCCGAGCGCGTGAAGCAGGCACAGGAGGAAGCCGCTGCCGCCAAGGCCTCCGCCGAGACCATCTCCCAGTCCGCAGGCAAAGCCGCATCTGCCGTCAGCACCTCCGGCAAAAAGGCCAGCGCCAGCACCAAAGCCGTCACCGCGTCCGTAGTCAAGTCCATCTCCGACACGACCACTACCGTGAAAGACGGCATCACCCGCACGGTGGAAACGGTCAACGAGACCCTTTCCAACGGCAAACAGCAGCAGAAACAGACCATCACCGAGACTTCCCGGCAGATGGTGGACGGCGTGCTGAAAGATGTCAAGACCATCACAGAGGTTGCTGCGGACGGCACCAAGACCATCAAGCAGACCATGGAGACGGTGCGGGAGACCGCCAAGACGGTCACCTCAACCTTCGAGACGCTGGCAGACGGGGTCAAGACCACCACCCAGACCGTCACCGAGACCCTGACCGACGGCACCCAGACCCAGAAGCAGGTCATCACCGAGACCTACGACGACGTGGTGGACGGTGCCCTCGTGACCATCGAGCGGGTCAAGACCCTCGCCGCTGACGGCACCGTGCAGGTGGCCGAGCAGATCAAAAAATCCAGCGCGGACACCTTCGACGGCCTGTGGAAGGAGCTGCAGACCGAGGCAGACACCGGCGTGCTGGGCACCTTCGATGACCTGTACACCGCCGTCAAGAATCAGGACTGGCTGAGCATCGGCAAGTGGGTCGCAAGCACCATCTACAGCGGCCTGACCGCCGACCAGAAGCAGCAGGTGCAGTCCTTCGCCCTCGGCATCGTGGGCAAGCTCAATAAGGCGCTGGGCGGGGCCCGCGACCAGCTGGTACAGGGTGCAATTGATCTGGGCGGGCAGATCGTGAACGGTCTGACCGGCGACTTCTCTGAGGTCTGGCAGCAGGCGCAGGGCCTCGGCTCCACCCTCGTGTCGGTCTTTCAGGGCCTGCAGGGGCCGCTGAGCACTGCGGCCCTCGCCATCAGTCAGGGCCTGAGCGGCGGTCTGCTGTCCAGCTTCCCCGCCATTTTTGCGGGCGTCGCTTCCCTGATCGGCGCGGTCGGTGCAGCCTTTGAGGGCCTGCTGGCCGCCATCTCCGCCGCCCTGAGCGCTACCGTTTTTGGCATCCCGATGGGCCTTGTGGTGGCCGCAGCCGCCGTTGCGCTGGGCATTGCCATTGCGGCCATCTGTTCCCGTCTGGGCGGCAGTAAAAAAAGCAGCGGAGTATCTGGCGGCGGCTCTTCGGGCGGGTCCTCCGGCTCCGGCAGCATGGGCAGCGTGGACATCACCACCGGCACCGGCAGTTTGGAGGATGCCATCACCGCCAACACAAAAGCGCTGGAAAAGACCAACTCTGCACTTGCCGATATGATCCGGCAGGCGGGGGCGCTGGTGCTTTCCGACAACATGCGCCTCGGCTCCACCGTGGCGGCTTCCGGCACCGCACAGGTGGTGTCCGCCGCCCGCAGCTACCACCGGGAGGGCGACACCACCATCAATCAGTACATCCAGAGCAAGGCTCAGACCGCCGCCGACCTTGCCCGCGAGACCCGCTGGGAGGCCGACAAGGCCAAGGCCCGCAAACGATGAAAGGAGGACTCCGTGCTTTTTAAGGATCATCTCAAGATCGTCACCGACGCCGGTGCCGTCCTGCATCTGGGCTGGGACTACGACGCCCCTTACGTTCTCGACCCGCTCAACGGCATCGACGTGGACCTGCAGACCGCGCAGGGCATCAATCAGGTCGGGGCAACCGTGGAGGGGCAGAGCGTCTCCGGCGTGTCCCGCACCCTGTCGGTCGTGTTCTGGGGCAGGGATGCGTTGACCCGTGCAAGAGCTTTTACCAAAAAGCTGCCCTACTTCACCAAAGGCACCCTCTATTTTGGCGACCACTATTTCACCCGCTTCGTGCTGCAAAAACTGCCTTATTTTTCCAGCTACACGCCGGACCCGCGCTGTGAGCTGATGCTCTACAGCGAGAAACCCTATTGGTACGATCTGAACGCCGTCAGCAGCGTGCTGGGCGGGTACGAGCCCGCCTTCCGCTTCCCGGTGTGCTACGACAGCCACATCTACGGCATCAAGCGGGACGGCACGGCGGCAGTGCTGCACAACGAGGGCAGCCTGCCGGTGCCCTTCACGGCCACCTTGCGGTGCGACATGCCGGTGACACATCCCAAGGTGGTGGACCTGCAGACCGGGGCCTTCATCGGCTTTGACCTTACCCTGCAGCCGGATGAGACGCTGGAGATCTACCGCAGCACCTCCGACCGGCTGGCCTGCACCCTGACCCGGGCAGGCGTGACCGAGAATATCTTTGCAAAGCTGGACGAGGACAGCACCCTCACCGAGCTGCAGCCCGGCGATAACGTGCTGAGTATGCAGGCGGAGAACGGCTCCGGCTGCCTGCAGGCCTCCGTCAGCTTTTACCCGATGGAGGCGGGCATCCTGCCCGAACCGCTATGAGAATAGACGTTTTGGACGCAGAGACCCTTGCCCGCGTGGGCTGGGTGGATGTGTGGGTGTCTTTTTACTGGGACAGCCCCTATTACTCTGAGGGCAGTTTTACCCTTGAGGTGCGGCCCACCGCCGAGAATTTACAGCTTTTGCAGGAAGGGCGCTGGCTGGTGCGCAGCGACGAGAACCCCCGCATCCCCATGCGTATCTGCTCCCGCACCAACCAGAACGAGGACTCGAATTTGGTCGTGAGCGGCTACCCGGCAACGTGGCTGCTGACCAAGCGGGTGTCTGCGGTGAGCATCAAGAACCAGAACGCCGAAGCCGCCATGCGCAGCCTTGTGAGCGCCGCTAAGCCGTGGCCCCGCCTTGAGCTGGGCACCGAGTACGGCTTTGATACCACCTTTGAAAAGCAGACCTCCGGCGGCACGGTGTTCGACTACTGCCAGACCATCGGACAGGCGTGCGACCTCGGCTTTCGGGTCATTCTGGACGGCAAAGGGGCTGAAAAGAAGCTGCTCTTCGAGTGCTTCCGGCCCACCTTCGACCCGTGCCGCCGCTACAGCCCCCAGTGGGGCAACCTGCGCAGCCCCGGGTGGAGCTTTGCCGACACCGACTACGCCAATGTCGCCCTTGTGCAGGGCGCAGGCGAGGGCGATAAGCGGGCCACCGTCTGGGTGGGGGATGTGAACGCCACCGGCGCTGATCGGCGGGAGATGTACATCGATGCCCGGGACGTGCAGCCGGAGGACGGCGAGACCAGCACCAGCCAGAGCTATCTGGAAAAGCTGGCTGACCGGGGCGGCGAAAAGCTGCTGAGCCAGCTGCGCACCGGGTCCATCGAGTTTGACGTGGACGACGACACCCTGCAGGTGGGCGATGTGCTGAGCGCCAGCCTGCCCCAGCTGGGCTACACCGCCATGGTGCGGGTAGCCGACATCATCACCCAGAGCGAGGACAGCGGCACCACCCGCACCATCCGGCTGGGCACGCCCACATGGCACAAGACCTAAGGAGGACCTTATGGCTGATATCATTACTTACCCCGAAAACGGCATCACCTACGACGCCGACGATGCTTCGGGCTTTCTCTCCACCCGCTTGAGCGGCGTGTACAGCGCCGAGGAGGATTTCTCTGTCACGGCACAGGGCGGCCTGAGCGTACAGGTGAGCGCCGGTCAGGCATGGGTGCGCCCGGCGCGGTTCAAGGGCCGCAGCATCATCATGGAGCAGCCCACCACCGTGGTGCTCACCGAAGCGGACCCTGTGCGCAGCCGCATTGACCGTGTGGTGCTGCGCTACGATGCCGCCGCCAAAAAGACCAGCCTGCAGGTGCTGGACGGCACGCCGGACTCCGCTGCCCCTGCGGCCCCGGAAATCTCCCGCACCGAGCTGGTCTACGACCTCTGCCTTGCCGAGATCAGACGCCCCGCAGGCAGCACTTCCGTCACCGCCGCCGACATCACCGACACCCGCGCGGATGAGACCGTCTGCGGCGTCATGCGGGACGGCGTGACCGGCATCCCCACCGCCCAGCTGCAGGCGCAGGTAAAGGCCATGCTGGACAGCCTGCAGGCCGAGGTGGACAGCAGGAGTTT
>ERZ1673738.1394-NODE-1394-length-36657-cov-29.273318_pt1 | contig 36657 bp, 36 predicted proteins | sample MGYA00580198_ERZ1673738 | MGnify/ENA primary metagenome ERZ1673738 (study PRJEB41218, sample SAMN15661784) | gut metagenome | host: Homo sapiens | place: Canada: London | collected 2015-08-20/2019-03-30 | study: EMG produced TPA metagenomics assembly of...
CTGCCGCACCTCGCTCGCCGTATCGGCACTTAGAATTATGCGGTATTGCCTTATAAAAATCTGCATTTTGCCCGGCAGAAATAATGGGGTTACTTACCTTACAGGGAAAGCACCGGGCATAAAATTTATTTGTAGGGGCCGATGCTCGTCATCGGCCTGCATGGCGGGCAGAAAGTGGCATTTTACCCTGAAATATTATAAACGGTCGCGGGCGCACAATGCGCGCCCCTGTGGTGTGAAATGACAAAAATAACTGCGAACGACACCTGTTAATTTTGATGCAGACGGCAGCGGGAAAACAGGGGATAATACCGGACGGACAGGGGAAAAACGGTGGAGCAAGACAGGAAACAAGCAGACTTTTTGCCATCCCCATGTAAAAAACCGGAAAAATGTGAAATAATTGTTGACAGCCCCCCAAAACAATGTATAATGAAGCTTGTGTGTTGCATCTGTTAAACATCAGAACACATTGGCGTTGTATGTGCTGCTGCAGCTGCCGCGTTTGCGGTGGTGTAACAAACCTTTTGCGGGGCGGCATAATTGGCGCTGACCCACCGGGAGAAGCCGGCGAGCCGGCATCAAGGAGGCCCGAGGTGGGACTAAATTCCGCAAAGGGGGATGCAGTAAAATGAATGAAATTGTATCACTGAAAGACATTGTCGTCGATTTTGACGGGGAAAGAATCCTGGACGAACTTTCCCTTGACATCCACGATAAGGAGTTTGTTACGTTCCTTGGCCCTTCCGGCTGCGGCAAAACAACCACCTTGCGTGTGATCGCCGGGTTTATTACCCCAAAATCGGGCAATGTCTTTTTCGATGGCAAGGATATCGCCTCGGTACCGCCGTATAAGCGGCAGGTGAATACCGTGTTCCAGAAATACGCGCTGTTCCCGCACCTGAACGTGTACGAGAATGTGGCCTTTGGCCTGCGGCTGAAAAAGCTGCCGGAGGAAACCATCCGCCCCAAAGTGCTGGAAATGCTGGAAACCGTGGGCCTGCGCGGCTTTGAGCGCCGCAGCATCAACCAGTTGTCCGGCGGCCAGCAGCAGCGCGTGGCCATTGCACGCAGCCTGGTCAACCAGCCCCGTGTTCTGCTGCTGGACGAACCGCTTGGTGCTTTGGACCTGAAGCTGCGCAAGGAAATGCAGCTGGAACTCAAACGCCTGCAGCGTGAGATGAATATTACCTTTGTGTACGTTACCCACGATCAGGAAGAAGCCCTGACCATGTCCGATACCGTTGTTGTCATGAACAAGGGCAACATCCAGCAGATCGGCAGCCCGCAGGATATTTATAACGAGCCGCGCAATGCCTTTGTTGCCAAGTTCATCGGCGATTCCAACATTGTGGACGGCATTATGGAAAAAGACTTCCTTGTCAGCTTTGGCGGGCAGGAATTTGCCTGCGTGGACCGCGGCTTTAAGCCGCGCGAGCCGGTGCAGGTGGTTGTCCGCCCGGAGGACGTGGATATCGTTCCGCCGTCCGCCGGCAAGCTGACCGGCCTTGTGCGCGAGGTGATCTTCAAGGGCGTGCATTTTGAAATGCACGTTGACGTGGAAGGCAAAGAATGGCTGATCCACTCCACCCAGGCCAGCCAGCCGGGCGAGCTGATCGGCATGAACATTGGCCCGGATGAAATTCACATCATGTCCCGCGAGGAGGTGTGATGGGATGCTGCGTTCCAAAGCTTCGCGCTGGGCTGCCGCACCGTACCTGGTGTGGATGGTCCTGTTTATTGTGGTGCCGCTGGGCATTGTTGTGTGGTATGCCCTGACCAACAGTGACGGTCAGGTTACCCTTGCCAACCTGACCAGCATTGGGCGGTACGCCTCGGTTTTTGGCCGCAGCCTGCTGCTTGCGGCGGAGGCCACGATCATCTGCCTGGTGCTGGCGTTCCCGGTGGGGTATTTCCTCAGCCGGCTGCGCGCCAATAAACAGCATATTATGCTGATGCTGGTCATGCTACCCATGTGGATGAACTTTTTGCTGCGCACCTATGCGTGGATGACCCTGCTGGAAAAAAACGGCCTGATCAACAAGCTGTTGGGCCTGTTCGGCATCGGCCCCTTTAATATGATCAATACCTCCGGCGCCGTGGTACTGGGCATGGTGTATAACTACCTGCCGTATATGATCCTGCCGCTGTACACCGCCATGACAAAGATCGACAATTCTGTGGTGGAAGCTGCGCAGGACCTGGGAGCCAATGTGTTCCAGATTTTAGGCCGCGTGCTGATCCCGCTGAGCAAGCCCGGCATTGCCACCGGCATTACCATGGTGTTTGTTCCGGCGGTTTCCACCTTTATTATCAGCCGTATGCTGGGCGGCGGCGCTAACCTGCTGATTGGCGACTTGATCGAGCTGCAGTTCCTTGGCAACTCTTACAACCTGAATCTCGGCTCTGCCATGAGCCTTGTGCTGATGGTGATCGTTCTGCTCTGCATGAGCTTTACCTCCAGCTTTGACGAAGAGGAAATGGAGGGTGTGATGTAATGAAAACACAGTATAAGCATTTGCTGCAGCGCACCTACCTGGTGCTGGTGTTCGGGTTTATGTACCTGCCCATCGCGGTCCTCATCGCCTACAGCTTTAACGAAAATAAGAGCCGTGCGGTATTTACCGGTCTTTCCTTAAAATGGTATGCCAGCCTGTTCCATAATGAGATGATCCTTTCTGCTTTGGGGCTTTCACTGGTATTGGCATTTGTTTCGGCTATCATTGCCACGGTGCTGGGCACCCTGGCCACCATCGGCATCAACTCCATGAGCCGCAAGGCACAGCTGATTATCAATAACATCAGTTATGTCCCGGTTGTCAACCCGGAAATCATCACCGGCGTTTCCCTCATGCTGCTGTTCGTCATCGTGCAAAAAATGGGCATTGGCGGCGAAAATGGCGTGTTCGGCTGGATTACCCTGCTGATTGCGCACATTACGTTCAATGTGCCGTATGTTATTTTTAATGTTGGCCCCAAGCTGCGCCAGCTGGACGGCAGCCTGTACAATGCCGCCCTGGATCTGGGCTGCACCCCGCGCCAGGCGTTCTTCAAGGTCATTCTGCCGCAGCTCAGCCCGGCCATCATGTCGGCATTCCTGATCTGCCTGACTTACTCCATTGATGACTTCATGATCTCCTACTTCAACTGCGGCACCATGCAGACCCTGCCCATTGCCATCTACTCCATGACCCGCAAAAAGGTCAGCCCGGAGATCAACGCGCTGTCTGCCATCATATTCCTGGTCATTCTGGCAATCATCCTTACCTCCAACGCTATGGATTCCCGCGCCTACAAGCGTAACCAGAAGGCCATCCGCCGCGCTGCGGCCGAACAGTAAAGGGGGTAAGCAGAGATGAAACAGTTTACCCGCGCGGTTGTCAGCGCTGCCTTGTGCGCAGCCCTAAGCCTTGCCTGCACCCTGCCTGCTTTTGCAGCGGAAGGGGAGATGCTGGAGGTCAACGAGGATATCTCGGTTTCTGCCGATTACGATTGGACCCGCTTTGCCAACGACCATCTGACCCTGAACGTGTATAACTGGGGCCTGTATATCTCGGATGGTTCTGATGACAGCGTGAACGTGATTTCGGCCTTCGAGGACCTGACCGGTATCAAGGTCAACTATACCACCTTTGACTCCAACGAGAGCCTGTATGCCAAAATGAAATCCGGCGGCGCCAGTTATGATGTGATCGTGCCGTCTGACTACATGGTGGGCAAAATGATTGCCGAAAACATGTTAGCCGAGCTGGATTACGATAACATCCCCAATATGGCCAACATCGGCGAGAATTACCTCGGCTGGAGCTATGACCCTGATAACACTTACAGTGTGCCGTATACCTGGGGCACCACCGGCATTATTTATAACACCACCATGGTGGAAGAACCGCCCACATCCTGGGCGGACCTGTGGGATGTGGAGTACGCCGGTAATGTGCTGATGTTCAATAACTCCCGCGATGCTTACGCTATTGCAGCTAAAAAGATGGGCCTTTCGCTGAACCCTTCCAGCGTGGAAGAAGTAGACGACGTAATGAAGGAACTGCAGGCTCAGAAATCTGTGGTGCAGGCCTATGTTATGGATGAGATCTTCGATAAAATGGAGGGCGGCGAAGCTGCCATGGCCCCGTATTATGCGGGCGATGCCCTGACCATGATCGATGAAAACCCGGATCTGGCGTTCGTTTCGCCGGAGGAGGGCGTCAACTTCTTTGTGGACAGCATGTGCATCCCGGCTTCCAGCAAACATAAGGAAGCCGCCGAAATGTTCATCAACTTTATGTGTGAACCGGATGTCGGCTACCAGAATTGTGACTTCATCGGCTACTCCACCCCCATCACCGAAGTGTGGGAGCGGCTGGACGATGATTTGAAGTACAGCCCGATCGCTTACCCCAGCGATGAAGTGATGAATAAGGCGGAAGTCTTTGTGACCTTGCCGGATGACATCAACGCCGAAATGGACGCTAAATGGAGTGAGATGAAGAGCTACGATGAATCTGGCAGCGGCTGGCTGATCGTGGTGTTCCTGCTGGGGGCCATTGCAATTTCCGGCTTTAACATCTGGCGCAAGATGCGCAAAAAGGTGCAGGACAATTATTAAGCAGCCCGGCACCGCTTAAAATCAATTTGAAACACAAGCCCCGATTTGTCCTTTGTGATGAACCGGGGCTTGTGTTATACTATAAAAAAGATTTGTGTGCAAAAACAATGCAGATGAATAGAGGGCAGAGAGATGAAATACACCCAAGAATATAGGATCTACGAAAATGATGTTGACTTCCGCAAAATGGCAACCCTTGGCACCCTGCTGCGCTACTGCCAGCAAATTGGCACCGAGGATGCGGAACATTACGGCATTACCCCGGAATTGTATGCCAGCACCCACACGTCTTACGTGCTGGCCAAGCTGGCTCTGCACATTACCCGTACCCCGCGCGTGGAAGAAACCATTACCGTGCAGACCGAGCCGGAAGCCCTGCACCGCGCCGTCAACCGCCGCTTTACCACCTTTTGCGATGCACAGGGCAGGGAAGAAGTGTGTGTGGACAGCCGCTGGGTGTTGATTGATACTGACAAGCGGATGATCCTGCGCAAGCACCCGGAAGGTTTCCCCACAACGGGCTGGGTGGATAAGCTGGACCGGGAACTGCCCATCAAGCTGACAAAAGTCAAGCGGGAGGATTGTGAAGAGCTTGGCACCCATCGCGCTGTGTACAGCCGGTGCGACCGGAACGGCCATATGAACAATACCGTGTATGCGGACCTGATCTGTGATGCGCTGCCGCTGGAAGTATGGCGGACCCACACTGTAACGGATGTGATCCTGTATTATCACAAAGAAGTACCCATGGGCGAAAGCACCCGCCTGTACCGCGCCGCAGTGGGCGAAAACCGCTGGTATATGGCCGGGTGGCAGGGGGATACCTGCAACTTTGAAGCTGAAATTACCCTGGCACCCCTGCAGGATAACGCGGATTGACGGGGCAACAAAGAGAAGGATGAAGCGTTCACACAAAAAACACAAAATTGGTTACAAATCTTTTACAATTTGGCCTTGACAAAAGGTTTCAAAAGGGTTACAATTTAGTTGCAAGCGAAAGATAAATATTAACAAATCTTTTTCATGTGTTCTTCTCCTCCTTTCTCAAATCCCCGCCTTTCCCTCAGGCGGGGATTTCCTTTTGTACAGGTTTTTTATAGCGGGAACATCACGGCCTGATTGTGATGAAGTTGAACAATAACAGCGCTGTTTCGTAAGATGCTGGCGGGTTTCCCTGCGTATTAAAAGCACGCTTTGCAAAACCGCAGCAACAAAAAGTGTAAAAGCAAAAATAAAGGGTGCGCAGCAAACCGTTCGCTGCGCACCCTTTTGTGTTTTGGTTGAGGTTGTTCCAAATTGTTACAATTTGCCGCTCACTTGGCAGCTTTTACCAGGCCGGTCATTTCATCGGCGGTCAGCCCGGTGCCGTCTTCGCGGTAAATGCCGATGGAGTAGGTATAGTTCCCGTCCAGCCAGGTGGCAAGCTGAACCTGGCCGTCGTTGCCCTGCAGGGTCACGCTGCGGCCGTCAACATCAACGGCATTGCTTTCCGCATACTGGTTGTAATCTCCGCTGATGTCATCGCTGCCGGGGGCCTTGCGCAGGCAAAGGCGGGCATTGCCGGAGCTGTACTGCACCTCGGTCAGCTGCTCGCTTTCCAATACGGCAATGGTAACGTCCGGGTAGCCCTCCACGGAGTCGGGCACGGTAAAATCGTACCCGGTCAGGGCGGCGGCATCCGCCAGGGTGGTGCAGCCGGTCCACGGGTTGGGGATTTGAGCGGTATCACTGGTGGCGCTGCTGGAAGCGCTGCCTGCAGTGCTGGCGGCATCGGAAGCGGCAGGCTGGCTGCAGGCGGCAAGGCTGACAGCCAACAGGGCAGAACAAGCAAGCAGGGTGGTGTGTTTGATAAAATTGATGGAATGGATATGTTTCATGGTATTCAAATTCCTTTCGTAATAAACGCTTTTTGCGGGAGAGCCTTGGAAAAATTTTTCAGGCAAACACCTTTGGCATTTTCCCAGGGGGTATCTGAAACGTCGAAAATATCGTCTATTTCTGCAAACGCAGCCGGATTTTGCGTTAAAGTGCCTTGAATCCTGCTTGTGTTTGTGGAATATCCGTCATTTCCTTTGCTTTCAGGTACACCTTAAATGTAAGCTCATAAATAGGGGAAAGCACGAACCGGCATTCGGTTTTCCCCTCCCTTCACGATCAAAAACGTCAAAAAGGCCCGCGTTGTTACACGGCAAAATAAAAAAAATAAGGGAAGGCCGTTTCCCACAGCTTTCCCACAAAATAATTTCTTCAATCAAGTTGCGCTTGCCTTTTCCACCGTGGCCTGCACCATCCGCAGCTCTTCTGGGAAAATGCAGCTGTTCAGCGCGCCGTTCTCCACATTACGCAAACAGTCGGCAAGGGGCATCCAGCGCACGGCGCTGATCTCCTCTTTTTGCAGCGTAAATTCTTCGGCATCACGGTCCAGCCAGAGCAGGTACACATTGCTGACCTGGTTATCCTTGAACGGTTTGCCGTGGAACACCGCGGAAAACTGGAAGCTGCGCTGCCCGCACAAAATCAGGTCCTGCGGCTGGGCGGTTACGCCAAGCTCTTCTTTCAACTCCCGCAGGGCGGAATCCACAAAGCCCTGCCCGGCCGGGATATGTCCCGCACTGGAAATATCGTAACAGCCGGGGAAAGAATCTTTCTCGTCACTGCGCTTTTGCAGCAGAACTTCCAGCACGCCGTTTTTGCGGCGTACCAGCCACACATGGCTGGTACGGTGGCGCAGCCCAAGGCGGTGCGCCTCGCTGCGCGGCACAGCCCGGCCGAGGGGGTCGCCCTGCTCGTTGACCAAATCCAGCATTTCTTCCATGGTGTTTCCTCCCTGTCCCTCAACATCCTATGTTCGAATCTCGAATTATAGGTATTATAGCACGCCGGATCCCGCTTGTCACCCACTGGCGGCGGGGGCGCTGCGCGGTTCGGCAATGTTAGCGCAAAACACAAACACCGCGCGGCACACGGCGGCGGTGGCGGTGATGCTGGCAAAATCGCGCTCGCTTTCAATCACGGCATCGGGGTAATCCTGCAATAATTGCAGGCGGGTGCTGCGCCGTGCCAGAGCTGCGGCGGTTTCGGGGGTGAAAGTCTGCTTCTGTGTTTCCCGTGCCCAACAGGTGGTTTCCTGCACGCAGCCGGGCAAAGCCAGCCGCCCCAGGCGCAGCGGCAGCCACCGTACGCGGGGTGGAACATCCTCCGGCAGTGCGCCGGACCCCGGCAGCTGCCAGCTGCGGTCCAGCAGGGTTAGGGTGCGGCGTTCCGCGCAAGCGCCGGTCAGAACCGGGCACTGCTGGGTGAACGCCTGCTGCCCGGTGTAGGCCAGCCGCACCCGCGCTGTTACGGTGCCGCTGGCGGGCTGGGGCACGGGCGCACCGCTGCGGTCCAGCTTTTCCGCAGCGGCCAGCAGCATGCCGTTGCCAACGTATTGGCCCGGCTGCACCTGTGCAAAACCGCTGGCAATGTTTACGGCAAGCACCTCGCCGCCTGCACGGGCATAAAGCCCGGTGTTCTGGGCGGGTGGTTCCGCATGTGCCTGCTGGAGGGGCGTACCCTCGGCGGTCAGGCAGCCACCGGTAAAATTCAGGCTGACCCAGCCAAAATCACCGCCGGCTTCCAACAGCTGCTGCGCCTGGGCTAGCTCCGCCTGGCTGGGGCGGCAGCCCTCCCAGATGCCGCTCTGCGCCAGCAGTGTGCGGATGCTTTCCTGTTGGGGAACGGTCAAAAGTTCCAGATCCATGCACCACAAAAAGCCGCCCAGCCAGTGCAGCAGCACAAAAAACAGGCCGATGCCCGCCAGAATGCCGGGGCGGCGCAGCAATCGCTCTGCTAATGGACCGGGGCCACGCCGCTGCATTTGGATCACCTGCCACCCGCCCGCACCGGCCAGCTGGCAGAGCTTGGCCCAGCCGGCGCCGGACACCACGGCGGTAAAGCCGTCTGCCTGCGGGGCAATGCGTTCCAGCTTCAACCCGGCCTGGGCGGCTTGGCCCAAAAGGCGCTGCGCCCCGCGGCCGCGCACACAAAACCGAATGCTATCTGCTGCCTGAATGCGGCGCTTCATTGGCGTCAACCTCCCACTTGGGTACAAAATCAATGCGGGCCACCCGCCCGGCAACCGTCAGCCGTTTGCCGTTCAGCGATTCTATTCGCAGCGCAGTGCCATAAAATGTAATAACCGTGCTGCCCACATCCAGCGTGATCTTCTGTGGGGCAAAATCCAGCACCCGGCGGCAGCCATCGGTAACAATGCGCCCGGAGCGGATCTCCAAATCCGGCAGACGGTAAAAATCGGCGTCCGGCTGGCGCAGCAGGTCGTGCAGGGTGGGGGCCGGGGTGCGGCGTTTGGACCGGCGGCGTGGGTGCTGCTTCATGCCAGACCGCCTCCTTTCGTCTGCCGGGGAACACACATGCGAGGATCATTCACCCCAATATACGGCAAAGGCGGTGCAGATATGAAGCAAAAATCAAGCCAAATGCGGTTTGCCCCCTGGCCGGTGGTGCAGGCCGCACTGGCGCTGGCGTTGAGCGGCCTGCTGCTGGCCCGGCCCCAGGCAGCGGCGCAGGGCTTTGCGGCGGGGCTGAAGCTCTGCGGCGGCAGCCTACTGCCCGCGCTGTTCCCACTGTTTGTGGTGTGCGGCCTGCTGGGGCCGCTGGCTCCGGCGCTGGGGTGGCCGCTGCGGCCTTTGATGCGGCTGTGCGGGATCCGCAGCCCACGGGCCCCGGCGGTGCTGGTGCTGGGCTGGTGTGGTGGATACGCGGTGTGTGCCCAACAGATTGCAGCATTGCGCAAAACGGGGGAACTGCCCCCGCGGGATGCCGCGCTTCTGCTGCTGTTGGGCTGCTGTTCCGGCCCCGGCTTTGTGGTTGGCTGCATTGGGGGGCAGCTGTTTGGCAGCGTGGCGCTGGGGCTGCTGCTGTATGGCTTGCAGCTGGCAGCCAACCTTGCTGCCGCAGCCTGCCTGGTGCCGTTTTTGCCAAAGCAGGAATTGCCAGCTGGGCAGGGGAGCAGTCAACAAAAGAGCGTGACCTTCCCACAGGCCATCAGCAATGCGGTGCAAAGCAGCCTGACGGTGTGCGGCTGCGCGGTGTTCTGCCGCGTGGTGGGCAGTGTGTTGGGGCAGGGGATGCCTGATGGTGCGCGGCTTTACCTGAACGCTGCGCTGGAAATCTCCGCAGGCTGCGCAGATTTTGCCGCTGCAGGCAGCGTGGCGGGGGTGTGCCTGTGTCTGAGCCTGCTGGGGGCATCGGTGCTTGCCCAGCTGGCGGCGCTGCTGCAGGGGACGGTGCCGCTGGGGCTGCTGCTGGCCGCACGGGTGCTACATTTTGTGTTTTTGCAGGGGCTGCTGCACTTGTGCCTTCCGCTGGTACCGGGGCAGGCGGCTGTGTTCACCAGTCTGGCCCCGCAGGTGGTCGTTATGAAGCGTACCGCGTGGGATACGGCGCTGGCAATTGCATTCTTTTTGTGCGCTGCACTGTATCAACTTTACAAAACCTGCCAAAGCTCTTATAATAATACTATTCCAGCAGCGCACCGCAGCCGTGCAGACGGCCCGCGGTGAACCGCTGCCAAACCTTGCAGTATTGGAGGAAAGCGGATGTTCAAAAAGCCGCCCTATGGCACAAAAATCTCTCCGGCGTGTGCTTACTGCACCCACGGCTCTCCGGCGGCTGACCAGAAAATGGTTCTGTGCAAAAACCGGGGCGTGGTTTCGCCCTATTTTGCCTGCCGCAAGTTCCGGTATGACCCGCTGCTGCGCGTGCCGCACCGGCAGGAACTGCCGCATTATGACCCCAAAGATTTCAGCCTGGAGGACTGATATTTCATGCCCGATTTGAAAAACGTACCACCCTCGCCGCGCCCCCGCCGTTTGAGCCAGCTGAAAGATGCCTGGAAGAACAAGCGCTCGGTTACCATCGTTTACCTGTTGCTGCGTGCCTCGGTCATTCTGGTGCTAATTGCCCAGATCTTTAACCGCAACTTTGAAAATGTCTTTTTGTGTGTGCTGACGCTGTTCCTGTTCGGCGTGCCCAACATGGTGCAGCACCGGCTGGACATTGAACTGCCAAATACGCTGGAAATTATCATCCTGCTGTTTATCTATGCGGCGGAAATCTTGGGCGAGATTAACGCCTATTACGTTACCTTCCCCTATTGGGATACCGTGCTGCACACCCTGAACGGCTTTTTGTGCGCGGCCGTCGGGTTCTCTTTGCTTGATATCCTCAACCGGGAGGAAAAGATCGGCTTTTCGCTCTCCCCGCTGTACCTGGCCATTGTGGCATTCTGCTTTTCCATGACGGTTGGCGTGATCTGGGAATTTTTTGAGTGTACCATGGACCAGCTGTTTTTGCTGGATATGCAAAAGGATTCCGTGGTCAACACCATTGGCAGCGTGATGCTGGACCCCACCGGCGGTAACAATCCCGGCGTCATCCGCAATATCACGGATGTGATCGTGGTGCAAAGTGACGGCACCCAGACGGCCCTTGGTCTGGGCGGCTACCTGGATATTGGCCTGCTGGATACGATGGAGGACCTTTTCGTCAACTTTATCGGTGCGCTCACGTTCTCGATGATCGGCTATTTCTATGTGCGCAGCCGCGGTAAAAACAAGTTTGCCAAGCGCTTTATCCCCGTGGTGAACGAAGAACCCCAGCCCCAAACGAAAAACACCTCTGCAGAAGACGCACCCGAAACGGAAAAAACGAAAGAATAATCAACAAAACAAGCGCCCTGTTGTGAAAAACACAGCAGGGCGCTTGAATTTTTGTACAGAAAACACAAAAATAAACCGCGAAGGATTACCAAACGGAACCCTGCGCGGTTTATGGAGCTGGTGGCCGGACTTGAACCGGCGACCTGCTGATTACGAATTGCTAATTCTTAGCGTTGCATCGTTAAATGACGTGCAGTATTGTGCGATGATTCGCATACCTGATTGTTGTGTCTTTTGGTAATTTTTAGTAGTTTTCGATGCAATTATGCCCAAATTATGACCATTTCAGCAGTCCCATAAATGGGAAAAGCGCCCCGCTAAGGGCGCTCTGCCTTGTATGGGTTCTTCCCGCCGGGGGCGTTGGCGTACGGTGGTCAATTTTTCGGGGCGTAACCCTCGCGTTGCTGGTTGGCTTTCTCTGCCTTTTCCCTCGCTTCATCACAAAGATACTCGCTCAATATTGCTACTTCCATCATTGCTGCATTTGTTGCGGCTTCAATCATCGAAGCAACTTGCCATGCGTCATACTTCCCGACTTGCCCATTGTTGGCGTATATAAGCTCGTGTGCAAGTGCGTTTGCCGCTTCTGTTAGCCAACAGGCATTTTCGCACCGATCACCGGCCTTAATAGTGTTTGTGGCTTCCAATAATGTGTCTCTATCCATTGTGCATACCTCGCAAACGCCCGTATAGCCTGTGATAGCGCAGCTCTTGTTATAGGTGGTTAGCGGATGTTGAAACGCTGGTGCGCGGGGGCTCGGTGCTATCTGCTCGCTCTGTGGCGGTTCCTGCAATTTCAACAATATTATTATAAATCATTGTACAATGATTAGCAATAGGCGTATTGTACAATGATTTTACATGATTTATGGCTATTTTTTTGTACTTGTACAATGATACAAATCATGCTATAATTTATGTACACTGATAAAGTGTATATCTTAAAAAGGCGGTGCTGGCATGGCAAATTCACATACAAAGGCGGTTAATAAGTATAATGCGGCAAATTACGATTCTTTGCGTATAGTCGTTCCAAAAGGTCAAAAGGAAAAAATCAAAGCCCATGCCGAAAAACGCGGGGAAAGTATCAACGGCTTTGTTGGTCGCGCAATCAGCGAAACAATGCAGCGTGACGCCCTGGAGCTGCCCGGCGCGGGTCAGACAGACCCGGACACGGAAAGCAAGCGGGCTGCACTTTTGGAAAAGCTGCAAGGCATACCCGCCGGGAATGATAGCAAAGAATAGGGTAATGCGCTGCAAAGCCCCTGCAAGCCTCTGTGGCGCGTTTTGTATTCCGAACGGAAAACTATATTAAAAAGACCTGTAATACCAAAACGGACGCGTTTCTCGTGTTGTGGCGTTGCGATGCTCAAAGTATGCAAAAGCCCCCGGCGGTTTAATCCGTCGGGGGTAAATTAGTTTAATGACACGATACGCTCGTTATTCTTCATTCTTCGATGGTATCCGTCAGCATTTCCTTGCCGGTCAGAACGTCCGCCATGTCAATGTAAGATTTTGCGTAATTCATAGTTTTTTACTCACTTTCTTTAATTCGCGGTACATCGTCAACAATCACAACGTCGTACCGCTGGTGTAATTCGTTCATCGTTACAATCGCGCCTTTTTGTTCGCCAGTTTTCAGCAGGTAGCCGCCGGGAACAGGCTCAACAATTGCAACAGGGTCTTGCGCTGTCAGGGAATCCTCTAGCGCCTTTAATCGCTCTTCAAAATTTCGTTTCATGGTACTTCGTCACCTTTTGATTCGGAAAATTCAAGATGTCCCGCTTCAAGGATTTCGTCCTCAAGCTGATATAGGCTTTCTGATAGTGGGTCAATATAACAATTTGGGCGCTTTACTCGCACCAGTTTGCGCCCTTCTGGCGTATAGTAGCCGGTGTGGTTCAGATAATACGTCAAGTCGTAGTTGCCGGATTGGTACTCGCTGCCGTCATCGCAAATATAGACGCGTCCATCTGTATTACTGCCTGCCAGCTGTTCCAACATTGCCAGGCGGGCTTTTGTGCTGCTTTTCAGTGGTCTTGGCTCCTTTCTTCCAGCGCCCGCAAGCGCTGTTCAAAATCGTTGGCTTCAATCAGCCGCAAGCCGTATTCCAGAACGGCGCGGGCGGCTGCAATCTGCTCTCTTGGCTGCTGTTTATTGTCTTGTACTATTCCGTTCAGCCGTTCAATAGCGGGCGGCAATGCGCTTTTAGCTTTGGTGCAAGCCGTTTCCAACGATTCATTGCAGCGTTTGCGGTACTCTGCCATAAACTCCGGGTCTTGCTTATAACGGCGCAATGTTGATTCTGCAAGCCCGGCGGCGTTCGCTGCTGCCCGCGCTGTGGGACACAATACAAGCGCTGCAAGCGCCCTTTCCTGTTTAGGGGTCACTTCATCACCTCTCAATCAAAACGCCGTTTTCTGGCGGCTTTTCACGGTTTCTTTGGGTTTCTCTGGGTTTTGTTGGGTTTCTTTGGGTTTTGTTTGCACTGCCTCCTGAGTTTTTTCTGGGTGTCATTTTGGCATTAGGGTAGTGCCAGTTTGGCATAAGGTACGCCATAAAATGAAGCTTTTCTCTTGTGGGGTAGTGTCAAAATGGCACTACCAGTGAGAAAATAACGCATTTGGGGTAGTGCCAAAGTGGCACACATTCTTATATGTAAGCCATACGTTAGCGTTTTACGGTGGAGCTTTCCAACGAACAGAAAAGCGGTAATCCGTTGCCGATTTGGTGTTCCGTCCACTTGCAACGACATCAACAAGCCCGGCGGCTTCAAGTTCTTGGACGTTTCGCCGCAATGACCTTTCGGAAATGCCGTAAAGCTCTGCCGTCCGCCGGGGAAATTGAAAATCTGGTCTCCCTTTGGCCTCTAACATCATAGCGATATAAGTCCATCTAGCAGAATCCTTTAAGCCTGTAAAAGCTGGGTGCTGCATCAAGCTTGCTCCGATCTGAACAAATATCTTTTCGCTGCAATCGGCTGCGCCAGAACACCAGTACGGCAGCTTGTAAGTAGTCTTTACCCTCTTCCAGCTCATAAATCATCAAGCCCAAGCTGCCCCGCCGGGATTTTTAAGAAACGCCCGGCGGCTGCAATAGCCTTTAGTCCGTGTAAGCACCGCGCCCGCTGCACACGGTAAAACGCATCAACTTCCCGTTCGGCCTGTTTTGGGTCTTTGCTCGGCAAATAGTAACCAGCTTTTGACCCGCCGGGCGTGTAAAGAATCAAAGATCCTGAATCGCGCTCTACCATAATTTGGCGGCGCAGCTCTCGCGGCGTTACGTTCGCAATAGCTGCAAGAGTGACGGCAGGAATTGCGTTTTCCGCGCCATACCCCAAAAAGTCAGCGATGTTCATTGCATCAACCTCCAAACTTTGATATACTGGAGGCGGGAAAAGCTATGCGCTGCATTGTTCCCGCCTTTGCCGCTTTCGGTGTTCCAGCACCGGGGCGGCTTTTTCGTTGTCATAACTCCACCCGGTGGATGCCGGGCTGCTGTGGCGGCTCGCCGCCGTTCATCCAAGCCGCAAGGCTGGACAGGTTGACGAGGATTTTGCGCCCACACTGGACACTGCGCACCTGCCCCGTTTTGCAGAGCTGTCGGACGCGGTAAGCAGGAACACCTGATTCGGCAGCAGCCTGTGCGATGGTTCCCATGCGGGGAAATTCAACGGTTGGCATTGGTTTCTACCTCCCCATCTTGTGTTGAACGCATTTCTGCGATGACAGTTAAAATATGCTCCCTTTCGGAAGCCGGGAGTTCTGTTCGCAGTTTGCGGCTGAGATTGCCGTCGTTGATTCCCAGTGCAGCAGCAAGCTCCCACAGCTTGAACCCGTTTGTTGCGACAGCGTTCCGAATATCGGCATTAGCTCGGTTCATAAAATCACCCTTCCAATAAAGATATAACATGCGGTGCACCGTTTGTTATGCTCTTATTTTACACCAAAAATTGTTGTTGTTTTTGCAAAAAAGTTGTTGTATAATATTATTGAAAGGAAACATTTTTTAAGAAAGTGAGGTTTTAGAAAGGGTGAATATTTGCATCACAGAACAAACTACCATTATCAGAAATGACAATACACAGCCTCCCTGGAAAATACAAACCGAAAACTGCTTTGGTCTTATATACAATTCTTTAGAAAGACATTTCCCCAATTTTAATGAAGATACCATAGTTACAAACTGTATCAACTATATGCGTAACTCAATGACTGGCAAAGATATTCATCCTGCAACATCTTACAAATTGCTTGGACGTGTTGAAAGAGGGCATACATTGCTTTTCTTCCGTGAATACTTTGACGGCAAGGAATCTGTTGCGTTTTCATTGCAAGATGTCGATAAAATGCGTATTGCAAGCCGCATGAAGTCGAACTATCTGCCTGTTAGCATCAATGATACAACAAGTATGGAATTTGACGATTTGACAAACGTTACACAAGTAATGGTAGCGTTGCTTTATTACTATAGCTACTATGGGTTTAAGCTTGTGAAATGTCGCCATTGTGGGCGTTGGTTCGCCACAAAGAGTCTGAAAAACCAGTATTGCAAGCAGATTAGCCCGTGTTGTGGCGAAATTTTGAAGGGCGAAAATAAAAGTTGCGAACAAGCGGTGCGGCAAATTACGCAGAACTGTACACGACTTAGAGGTGCCATCCGGACAAAAGCAAACAATACAGTTTCTGCGCAGCTGCACAGCAGTAAATTTCTACCGGAGTTTGAAAAGGAAAACATGGGATTAGAATGTGCCGCAAGAGAAAGACCGACCGTTGATAATCTAACTCTATATTACAATTTTTTAAAAAGAACAAATAAAGAGAAAAAGTGGTTAGGAGGTTAAGACTATGGCGAACGTAACGAGGAGAGCGAATAAAGACGGAACAACGTCCTACCGCGTCAAGGTCTCCGCCGGGGTGGGCGCTGATGGGCGGTATATCTACCGCTCGGCCACATTCACACCGCCGCCAAAACTAAGTGCACGGAAAGAAGCAAAAGCCGTACAGGAGTTTGCCGATGACTTTGAGCGGCGCGTTCAAGAGGGATTGTTTGTTGCCAATGATTTGACGGTTGACGGCCTTGCTGAACACTGGATGAAAACTTACTGTGAAAAGCAGTTAAAGCCACACACTGTATCCGACTATCAAAAGATGCTGCCGCGTGTCTCTGCTGCCATCGGGCATATTAAGTTGGCAAACCTTCGGCCCGGCCATATTCAGGAATTTTATAACCAGCTGGCGCAGCCCGGAATCCGCGAAGATGGAAAATATAAGGCACGGTCTGCATTTATTACGGCTTTCCCAAAAGGCACACGGCTGGCCCTGCTACATGCCGCTAATGTATCACAGCGCACACTTACGGAAGCAATGTGCGGGCGTAATGTCTCTAAGCGTTCAGCCGAAAAGATAGCCACTGCCGCCGGGTGGGCTTTTACAAAGGCCTTTACCTGTACCAGCGCAGATACTTTGAGTACCAGGAGCCAGCGGCATTATCATTTAATGCTGTCGTCCATGTTTGGCACCGCTGTTAAATGGCAGTTGATGGACAGCAATCCATGCGAACGAGTCACGCCGCCAAAGCTGGACGAAACCGATGTTGAATTTTTGGATGAAGGTCAGATTGCCTCTTTGCTGGAAGCCTTACCAGACGCGCCAACACAGCTTTCTGTGATCGTGCAGCTTGCTTTGTTCACAGGAGCCCGGCGGGGCGAAATCTGCGGCTTGCGTTGGGCAGACATCGACCTTGACGCGGGTGTCATGGCTATCAATCGAAATTTATCGTTCATTGCGCATAAAGGCCCCGTGTTTGATTTGCCGAAAACAAAAAAGAGCCGCCGCTGCATAAAGCTAAGCGACGACTGTGTAGAGTTATTGAAAGATTATAAGCAATGGCAGATACGGGAGCGTCTGAAAGTCGGTACATACTGGTTGCGGGAAATCACCATAGAGGGCGGCAAGCGCGTCAAGAATGATTTGCTGTTTACCAAACCCGACGGCAAGCCGTTTGACCCCAACAAGGTTTCTTCGTGGTTCCCGGTGTTTTTGCGGGAGCATGGTCTGCCACCCTGCCGCTTCCATAGTCTGCGCCACTCCAATGCAGCGCTGTTGATTGCGGCCCATGTTCCTGCAACGACGGTTGCGGGACGATTGGGTCATGCGCAGGTTTCTACGACCACAAACATCTATGCCGCTATGATTCGTTCGTCTGATGCGGCGGCAGCGGATGCGCTGGGCAACGTTTTTGAAAGGATTCGCCAGCGGCAAAATATAGGGTGAAAAAGCTGTTTTGAAAAGATTTATGCCCAAATTATGACCATTCGCGTCAAAACCAACTTGAATATAGGCAAAAAGAAAGCCCCGATGCATCGCATTTTCAACGATGTATCGGGGCTTTTCACTTGGAGCTGGTGGCCGGACTTGAACCGGCGACCTGCTGATTACGAATCAGCTGCTCTACCAACTGAGCCACACCAGCACAACAATAATAGTATACTGGATTTTTGGCACAAGTCAAGGGGAAACGGGGCAAAAGTTGAAAAAATATTCTGGGTGGGATACTTTTGTTCATGACAACCAAAAAGGTTACAATCATCCCCTGCGTGGATTTTAACATGCAGGAGGTTAAAATTTTGTGCAACATTCATAGTTTATTTTCGACAAAACTGTGCTATAATTCAAATTGAAAGATTATGGCTATCTGTAATCTTTTACCACAAAAACCGCAAAAACAGGCGTAAAAGCGTGCGGGCTGGCCCGGCGGCTGACGCCTGGCTGCACAGGAGGTACCATATTGGCCGAAAAATCAGTCGAATTAGACAGCATCGAACTGGCCGCCGCCATTTTTGGCAACTGTGACCAGAACGTAAAATTGCTGGAAAATGAGTTTCACGTCACGGCGGTCTGCCGCGGCTCCCTGTTAAAGTTTACCGGTGAGCCAAAAGACGTGGAAGCTGCTGTGCATGCAGTGGACGGCATGGTGACCCTGATGCAGAACCACACCCCGCTGGAGGAACAGACGGTGCGCTACTGCATCAGCCTGGCCCGCGGCGGCGAGGAAAAGCGCCTGCGGGAACTGAACGATGATTTTGTCGCCGTTACCGCCAAAGGCCGCCCCATCCACCCCAAAACGCTGGGCCAGAAAGAGTACCTCTCCGCCATCCGCGCCAACTCCATCACCTTTGGCGTGGGGCCTGCCGGTACGGGCAAAACCTACCTGGCTGTGGCCATGGCGGTCAAGGCGTTCAAGTCAAAAGACGTCAGCCGCATTATTTTGACCCGCCCTGCCGTGGAAGCGGGGGAGAAGCTGGGCTTTCTGCCCGGCGATTTGCAAAATAAGGTGGACCCCTATCTGCGCCCGCTGTATGACGGCCTGTTTGACCTGCTGGGGGCGGAAACCTTCCAGAAGCTGGTAGAAAAGCAGGCCATTGAGGTGGCCCCGCTGGCCTACATGCGCGGCCGCACGCTGGACGATGCCTTTATCATCCTGGATGAAGCCCAGAACACCACCCCCGAACAGATGAAGATGTTCCTGACCCGCATGGGTGTGGGCAGCAAAGTGGTAGTGACGGGCGATGTGACCCAGGTGGACCTGCCGGAAAAGACCCGAAGCGGCCTGGTGGATGCCCTGCATATATTAAAGGGGATTGACGGCATTGCGCAGGTTTACCTGACCGAAAAGGACGTTGTGCGCCACCGCCTGGTACAGCAGATCGTAAAAGCCTATGAGCGTGCCGCCCAGCCGCCCAAGCGGGCCCCGCAGACCAAGCCGGAAACGGCAAATGCGTAACGGATAGAGTATAAAAATAAAAATGATTTATAAACGGTGCCCAACCGCACCGAACAAAAGCACAGTCAGGAGGCAGATTTCCTATGTCTAACAAAGTATTGATCACCAATGAGCAGAACGCGGTCAAAGTTCCTTCGGGGCTTCGCATCCTGATCCGCCGCAGCTGCAATGCGGTGCTGGAATACGAAAACTTTGACGGCCCGGCAGAGATCAGCGTGACCTTTGTGGATAACGCCCGCATCCACGAGCTGAACAAGCAGTACCGGGATAAGGATGCCCCCACCGATGTGCTCAGCTTCCCCATGGCAGAAAACGGGGAGTATGATATCGACGAGGACAACGGCTGCAAGATTCTGGGCGATATCGTGATTTCTATGGAGCGCGCCATGGAACAGGCCGAACTGTACGGCCACAGCCTGCAGCGCGAAGTTGCCTATCTGACGGTACATTCCATGCTGCACCTGCTGGGCTATGACCATGAATCCAGCGGGCTGGAAGCGGTACGTATGCGCGAAAAAGAGGAAGCTGTTCTGATGCAGCTGGGCCTGCCGCGCACCGTCAGCTACACCAACGACGAAGTGTGAGCTGTACATGAAGCCCAAGAAAAAGAATCGCATGCTGACGGACCTTGCCCGGTTTGGGCACGGCTTTGTTTACGCATGGCACGGCATCTGCGCAGCTGTTTTGGAGGAACGCAACTTCCGCTTCCACCTGTGTGCGGCACTGTATGTATTTGCCGCGGCGCACATGGCGCACATTGACGCCACCGGCGTGGCGCTGCTGGCCATCTGCGTGTTTATGATGCTTGGCATGGAGCTGATGAATTCCGCCGTGGAGCGCGCAGTGGATAAGCCGGATACCACCCACTGGTGGAGCGCCGGTGCCGCAAAAGATATGGCGGCTGGAGGCGTGCTGGTCACAGCGTTTGGTGCGGTGGTCGTGGGCATCTGCCTGTTTGGCAACGCGGCTGCTCTGAACGCCATCTGGACCAGCGTGACGGCGACGCCGCTCAGCACGGCGCTTTGGGTGCTTTCGCTGGTGCTGGCCTACCTGTTCACCTTCCGCCTTGGCAAGCAGGAACAGGTCAAAACCCCAAAAGAAAATAAAACCGAAGAAAAATAAGGCCCGGCTGCCCAACCGTGCAGCACGGGTGAACCCAACCGGGCCAAATAGCCCGCAGATTGCAGCAGATTGAAAGAGAAGGTACGAATGCAGAAGAACCACAATGAACCTGAAATGCCCTCCAGCGTGTTTGTGGCCCTTGTGGGCCGCCCCAACGTGGGCAAATCCAGCCTGACCAACCACCTGGTTGGCGAAAAAGTTGCCATCGTGACCCAAAAGGCACAAACGACCCGCAACCGTATTACCGGCATTATCACCAAGGGACCGGTACAGTATGTGCTGCTGGATACCCCCGGCATCCATAAGCCGCGCAACCGGCTGGATTCCCGCATGACCCAGACCGCCGCCGCCAGCCTGAAGGATGTGGATGTGACCCTGATGCTGTTTGAGCCTACCGGGGAATTTACCGAATCCGAGCTTGGCATGGTGGAAGCCCTGCGCAAAGCAGGCCCGGCGATCGCGGTCATCAACAAGGTGGACCTGCTGAATGATTTTGCCGCGCTGGAAGCCCGCAAAAAGCAGGTGGAAGAGTTCGGTATTTTTGATGCGATCGTCACCGTTTCCGCCAAGGATGGCACCGGCTGTGAAGAATTGTTTCCGCTGCTGAAGCAGTACGCCAACCCCGGCCCGCATTACTTTGACGATGACGCTTTTACCGATATGCCGGAAAAAGAGCTGGTGGCCGAGCTGGTGCGTGAAAAAGCCCTGCTGTTCATGCGGGAAGAAATCCCCCACGGCATTGCCGTTACGGTGGAAAGCTTCAAAGAACGCCCGGACAGCGATTTGATCGACATCAGCGTGGAGATCTGCTGCGAGCGCAAGAGCCATAAGGGCATGATCATTGGCAAGGGCGGCCAGATGCTGAAAAAGATTGCCTCCGCCGCCCGCATGGACTGCGAGGAACTGCTGGGCGCCCGCGTGAACCTGCAGTGCTGGGTAAAGGTGCGCGAGGACTGGCGCGATAACGACCGCCTGCTGGATAACCTCGGTTTTGCAAAGCCGTAACAGCGGGGAGACTGCGCGAACCCTGTCCAACCACACGGTTGGACAACTTTTCCACGCATGGATCGGTATGATGGTGGCAAGCTAATCCGTAAAGGGGGCGGGCCATCATGCCAGGAAATGCTGAAACCGACGGAATCCGCGCCGCACAGTGGCAGAAATTTGCTGCCAGCGGCAGTATTTATGACTACCTTGATTACCGCAGCACTGCGCCGCAGGGCATAACCACGGGGGAAAACAATGCAGATCAACACAATGGGGCTTGTCCTGCGTGCGGTCCGGGTGGGCGAAGCCGACCAGATCCTGACAGTGCTGACACCGGGTAACGGGGTGCTGTCAGCATCCGCCCGCGGCAGCCTGCGGCTGAAAAACAAGCTGTTCAGTGCCTGCGGGCTTTTCTGTTATTCAGAATTTGCCATTACACTGGGCCGCAAAACCAATTTTATTGACAGCGCCGCTGTCAGCAAGGTGTTCCACGGGTTAAGCAAAACCGTGGAAGGCACCGCCCTGGCAGCCTATCTTTCGGAGCTGACCATCACGCTGGCGCCGGAGCCGCCGGAATCGGCGGACTGCCTGCGCCTGCTGCTGAACACCCTGTACATGACCGCTGAGCAAAAACGCCCGCTGCGCCAGCTGAAAGCTATTTATGAAATGCGCACCATGACCCAGGCAGGATACATGCCGGGGGTGCTGGCCTGCGATGTGTGCGCCCGGTATGACGGCTGTGATTTTTACCTGGATCCGGTAGCGGGCCGTCTGCTGTGTGCCGACTGCGCCGCCAAAGAGCACCGCGCCCCCAACCTGGACCCCGGTGCACTGTATGCGCTGCGGCATATCTGTTTGGCAGAGGATGCCAAACTGTTCAACTTTACCCTGACAGACCAAAGCCAGCGCCGCCTGGGCCGTGTGTGTGAACAGTATGTGGCGGCTCACCTGGACTATCAGCCCAAAAGCCTTGAATTTTTGCACGGTGTGCTGGAATAACCGTGCACGATAGATGATACGATAAAACAAGATTTTTGACCCATCTGACCCAACAGGAGTAACCAATTTATCTATGGACGTTTCCTACCGTACAACCCTGGAACTGGATAAAATTATTGCCCGTGCGGTGCAACTGTGCACCTGTGCGGAAACCAAAGAGATGATGCGCGCCATTGAGCCGTTTGCCACAACGGAGGAGGAGCGCTACGCCCTGGCCCAGACCAACGCCATCAACGCCCTGCTGCTGAAAAACGGCAGCCCGCGCTTTGGCGCTGTGCATGAAGTGCGCCGCGTGGTGGCCCATGCGGCCAAGGGCGGCATTCTTTCGATGGGCGAGCTGCTGGAAATTGCTGCAGCGCTGCGCAATTTTTCCGGCCTGGCCCAGTGGTACGGCCTGACCGACCACGATATGCTGCCCACCGATGACCTGTTCTTTGCCCTGGCTCCTCAGCCGGTGCTGGAAAAGCAGATCGGCGAGTGCATCATTTCGCCGGAAGAAATGGCCGATACCGCCTCCGTCACCCTGCGCGACCTGCGCCGCAAGATCCGCGCGACGGAGGACAGCATCCGCACCAAGCTGGATGCCATCATCAAAAACTCTACCACCAACAAATTTTTGCAGGATGCTGTAGTTTCCATCCGCAACGGCCGCTATGTTGTGCCGGTTCGTGCCGAGTACTGCGGCGAAGTCGGCGGCGTCATCCACGATGTTTCCTCCACTGGCTCCACCGTGTTTGTGGAGCCCACCGCTGTGGTGGAAGCCAACGCCCGCATTATGCAGCTGCACGCCCAAGAGCAGGAGGAAATCACCCGCATTCTGACGGCGTTCTCCGGCCAGGTGGCATCGCTGGAGCCGCAGTTCAGCTACAGCTATGACGCTATGCTGCAAATTGACCTGCTGCTGGCCAAAGCCCGCCTTGCAGTGGAGCAGAACGCCTTTATGCCGCAGGTGAACGATAGCTGCCGCTTTGCACTGAAAAAAGCCCGCCACCCGCTGATCGACAAGAAAAAGGTCGTGCCCGTGGATATTGCCCTGGGCGAAAAATATGATACCCTTGTCATCACCGGCCCCAACACCGGCGGCAAAACCGTCAGCATCAAAACGGCCGGCCTGCTGAACGCGATGGCCCAGCACGGCTTCTTGATCCCGGCGCACGAAAGCAGTACCGTCTGCCATTTTGATGAATACCTGGTGGATATCGGCGATGAACAGAGCATTGAACAGAGCCTGTCCACCTTCTCCGGCCATATGAAGCGGATCACCGGTATTCTGGAGCTGGCCGGCCCCGATACCCTGACCCTGATCGACGAACTTGGTGCCGGTACCGACCCGGCAGAGGGCGCGGCGCTGGCCGTCAGCATTCTGGAAAGGCTGCGTAAGCAGGGCACCCTGCTGATGGCCACCACCCACTACGCCGAGCTGAAAATTTACGCGCTGGAAACCCCTGGCGTGGTGAACGCCAGCTGTGAGTTTGATGTGGAAAGCCTGGCCCCCACCTACAAGCTCAGCGTGGGCGTGCCCGGTAAGTCCAACGCGTTCCTCATCAGTGCCAAGCTGGGCATTCCGGAAAGCGTCATCGATGCCGCCCGTAATCATATGTCCAACGATGATAAGCGGCTGGACAGCGTTCTGGCCCAGCTGGATGATTTGAAGCTGCAGCTGAAAGCCGCTGAGGACGAAGCCGAAAAGGCCCGCTATGAAGCAGAGCATGCCCTGGAAAGCGCCGAGAAAAAGCGTGATGCCCTGATCAAACAGGGCGAGGAAGAGCTGGAAGCCACCCGCCGCAAAGCCCATGAGCTGATGCAGGGTGTGCAGAACCAGGCATATGCCCTGACGGACGAGCTGCGCCGCATCCAGAAAGATGAAAAGACCAACGCCGCCGCCCGTGCTGTGCGCGCCCGCGAAATTGCCCGCAAGGATACAGAGCAGCTGCTGAACCGTACCGAGAAAAAGCAGCCCAAGCGCCAGTTTGTGCCGCTGAAAGAGGTCAAGCCCGGCCAGGAGGTCGTGATCGCGGAGCTGGACCAGCACGCCGTGGTGCTTTCCCGCCCGGACAAAAACGGCATGGTGGAAGTGCGCGCCGGTATTTTGAAAACCAAGGTCCCCCTGACCGGCCTGTGCGCCCCTGATAAGATGGATAAGCGCACCCAAAAGCAGGAACCGCCGCGCACCCGCACCCGCGTGGAGCTGAACCACGACCGCAAGTCCAGCATGGAGCTGAACCTGCTGGGGTACACCGTGGAGGAAGCCCTGGCCGAAGTGGACCGCTTCTTGGACCACGCCATGCTCAGCAACCAGAACACCGTGTATATCATCCACGGCAACGGCACCGGCGCGCTGCGCAACGCCATCCAAAAGCACCTGCGCACCCACCGCGGGGTTAAATCCTTCCGCCTTGGCCGCTATGGTGAGGGCGAGAGCGGCGTGACCGTTGTGGAACTGAAATAACGGCGGATTTGCTTCAAAATTGAACAAAAACGGGTACGCTGTGAAATAATCTAGTACATTTTCCCGCATTTATCTATAGCACACGCCGCCCGCGCGTGCTATTCTATTATTAAGGGCAATACCGCATAATTCTAAGTGCCGATACGGCGAGCGAGATGCGGCAGCTGCTAAGCCAAAAGCGCAGATAATACTGGATGCTGCAAAGGTGAGCGCCGCCAGTGGCGGAAACAGCGAACCGAAGCAGGGGCAGCGGTCGCAGAGTGCGAGGGGCTTTTGCCCCCGAAGCACGATGCGGGTACCGCAACCCGACATTATCGAGCATTTTGGCAACGCAGATGCCGTGCCGCAGCCGCCGGAGCGGTGCTTAAGCCGTAAGGCGGGAATTGTGCGGTGTTGCCTAGGGCATATCTGAAAACAAAGAAAATGACGGATATTTCGCAAACACAAGCAGGGGTTAAGGCTTTTTAGCGCAAAATCCTGCTGTGTTTGTAGAAACAGACTGCATTTTCGACTTTTCAGATACACCCTAGGGGAATGCCCCAGGGGCAGCGCTGTACCGCTGCCTGCATACACTGTAACGGCCGCGCTGCCCCGCGGCTGCGAAAGAAGGATACCATGAAACCTGATTTGGAAAACTCCCGCAGCTTTGCCATGACGCTGGCCCACCGCGCAGTGCGCGATGTGCGGCGCGATGGCTTCCGCCAGCTGCGTAACTATGTGGATATGTGCGCCCTTTTGGCGCAGCGTCCGGACTTAAAGCGCTTTTTTGACCATGCGCAGACCGTCTTGCAGCGCACCGACAGCCTGTATTATAAATTGATCAACAACCTTGTGGCACAGGTCAACGAGGATGCCATCTGCACCGCAGGCATCAACCTTGGGTTTGATGCCATCATCAGCTGTGCTTCCAACAACCGCAAGCAGAACGGGGAGACCCGTTCCTGGCTGAATGTGGGCTTTTGCAGCGCCCCGGAGCTGGACGATGCCATTATTCAGGCAGAGGCCGGTTCCAGCTATGCCTGGGTGCTGTATGCGGACGAGGACCTTACCCCGAAAACGGTCGCCATGCTGCAAAGCCATACCCACAGCGTGTTCTTTGTTCTGTTTGATGCCCAGAAATTTAATGAAGCAACCATGGAACGCGTTGCCGGGTGCAATAACGTGATCACACTGCTGTGCCTGCATGAGCCGGAAATTACCACCGAAGCCTGCCGCGCAGCCAACGCCATGCGCAGCAAACAGATGTTCTATGGCTTTTTGGTGGAAATGGGGCGGGCAGATGCCGCCCAGGCCGTGAATACCGACTGGCTGGATGTGCTGGCCCAGTATGGCCTGTTCTGCGTTTATACCCGCAAGCCGGATATGGATCAGCGAACCGCGGATGCTATGTATCGCCAAATCGTCCACAGCCGCATTGGCAGCGTTGCGGTCCCCGTCCTGCTGCTGGATTGGGAACATGATATAAAATACCTGAACCGCATGATCACCCCCAAAACGGAACTGGGCCAGTGCATCCCGGAGGGGAAAACTTTCCCGCTGAATTTTGACTGAACTGTAGAATAAATAAAACCGGCAGCTTTCCCGCTGAAATAAAGGGGAAAGCTGCCGGTTTTCGCTTATTGTTTATGGAAAATAAGGGACTGAATGTACCCTGGAAGCGCTGCTTATAATACCAAAGCGCTGGGGTCAATGCCATAGCCCAGCAGAACCGCCAGATTGCAGCTGCACAGTGTGCGCAGGCCGTGGTCCAGGTCAGCTTGGTTCAGCGGCGGCATGCCATTGCGTACCCAGGGCAGCAAAAGGCCCACCATGGCGCCCGATAAAAAGTTGCCGGTAAACTGGCAGTCGCGCTCGGTTGCGCTGGGCACCAGCGAGAGTAGCCGCTGGCCAAACATCTCGCTTAAGTAATGGAACACATATTCCTGCAAACAGTTCTGCCCGGTGTAAGCCAGCGCGTTTACATAAAAGGTCTTGTTCTGCAAAAGGTATTCTTCCAGATCCGTCAGCAGGGTGGACCAGCTGGCGTAATGGCCGCGCGTTACCAAAAACTGCGTTGCACCACTTTGGAAATACCAGTTCACCAGGTCGAATTTATCCTCAAAATGGTAATAAAAGGTGTTGCGCCCAACCCCGGCATGCTCCACAATATCGTTTACCGAAATTTTTTCCAGCGGGGTGGTAACCATCAGTTCCGTCAGGCTCTGCGCCAGCAATTCCTTGGTTTTGTTGGTACGGGACATCCCTTTTCTCCTTTTCCATGCAGCAAATAGATAAAAACTCATATCATGCTCATCAAGTATTATAGCACACAGGCGAAAAAAAATCTACCATCCAAACCCAAAAGCGCGCAAATGCAGCGGTATTTGCCAGCTTTTGGCTGCGCTGCGGCCCGCTTTTTTGCACATACTGTGTAGGGAAGGGGATGAAACCATTGCCAACCAATGGCTTACGATATCTGCGCCGTGTGGCGGCCCTGCTGGCGGCTGGCGGCGTTCTGGCGGCGGGGCTGCTGTTTGCCCTGCGGGCAGAACTGCCGGATACCTTTGTGCTGGAGCAGGGGCAGCCGCTGGCGGTAGAAAGCATGCCGTTCCTGCAAGCCGCCCCCGCCGTTCCAGCGGGCAGCGCTGCCCCCGCGGGTGTAACGGCTGCGGATAAAAGCGCGAATGTAACCCTGACCCTGCTGGGCCTGCCGGTCAAAACCGTGCGTACGGTGCAGCAGCAGCGGCGAACCGTCCAGCTGGGCGGCACCCCCTTTGGGGTCAAGATGTTCACGGATGGGGCGCTGGTCGTTGCGTTCAGCGATATCTATACCATCCATGGCAGCGAGAACCCGGCCAAAGAAGCGGGCCTGCGCCTGGGCGACCTGATCACCCAGGCAAACGGCATCCCGGTGCGCACCAATGAGGAACTGACCGACGCCATTGCCGCCGCGGCGGGCGGCAGCGTGGAACTACGCTACCTGCGCGGGCAAAACCAGATGACCTGCACCCTTACCCCGGTCAGAGAGCGCGGCACCGATGCCCCGCGGGCGGGCATCTGGGTGAGGGATTCTTCGGCGGGCATTGGCACTTTGACCTTTGCGGATACCGAACACGGGACGTTTGCCGGGCTGGGGCACGCGGTTTCGGACAGTGATACCGGCACGGATTTAACGTTGCTGACCGGGGAAGCCGTTTCCGTCACCATTACCGGCTGCCGCCGCGGCAGTGCGGGCAGCCCGGGGGAGCTGCGGGGCGAATTTGGCGGTCAGCAGCCCTTTGGCGACATCAAAGACAATACTTCGACCGGTGTGTACGGCGTTTTGACAAATTCCGCGCAGGCAGGGGAGAACATCCCCGTTGCCAATCTTCAGGAAGTGCACCCCGGCGAAGCAGAGATCGTGACCACGATATCCGGCCAGACGGCACAGCGCTTTGCCGTCCGCATTGAGCGGGTCAACATGACAGCTTCGGACCCCAACCGCAACCTGCTGCTGCGCATTACTGACCCGGAACTTTTGCGGGCAACGGGCGGCATTGTGCAGGGCATGAGTGGTAGCCCCATTGTACAGGACGGCTGCCTGGTCGGCGCGGTGACCCATGTGCTGGTCAACGACCCAACCCGCGGCTATGGCATCTTTGCTGCAACCATGCTGAAACGTGCCGATGCCGTGCAGGGAAGGTAATTTCCTGGGAAAAAGTGCGCATCGCACGTTTTTTACGAAAATGGTAAAACCGGAAAAGAAAAGCAAAAAGAAAACCGAACAACATCGCAGCAAGGGCAGGGGAGAGGACACGAAATGATCCGGAAGCTGTCGATAATTACGAATAGGCGGGGATTTTTGAAAGAAAAGAAAGTACGATTCTGCTTGCATGACATGGTAAAATATGGTAAAATTCTCAATGTAGAGAGCGGCAGGCAGCCGCAGATCCGAATAACAGCTCCGGGCGCCGCAAAAACCGCCGTCCGCTGGGCTGAACATGCAAGGGGAGGAATTTTTGGATGGATAAGATCAAGTTTTTGATGACCGATACCGGCACGCAGACCACGCAGCTTTGCCGCCAGGCACTGGAAGCCAAGGGAATTGATGTGACTGTATGCGAGAAAAACGGTTCGCAGGCGCTCAAATCCCTGCTGGAAGAGCACCCGCAGGCCGTTCTGCTGGATGCGTTTATGCCGGATCTGGACGCCATCACGGTCAAACAGCGCTATGAAACCCAGGATACCCGCGGCGGCCACACAACGTTCTTTGTGACCGGTGCATTCCAGAGTGAGGAAGTGGAGCAGGATTTGTTGGATAACGGTTTCTCGTTCTTTTTCGTTAAGCCGTTTGATGAAAACGTTCTGGTCAACCGCGTACTGAAAGCCGCCGGTTCCACCAGCCGCCCGCAGCCGGTATCGCAGGATTGTGATGAGCTGACGGTGACAGAAATTCTGCATCAGGTCGGCGTACCGGCGCACATCAAGGGCTATCAGTTCCTGCGCGACGCCATTCTGCTGGCCGTGAGCGACCATGACTATATCAACGCTGTAACCAAGCGCCTTTACCCGGAAATCGCCAAGCGCAACGCCACCACGGCTTCCCGCGTGGAGCGCGCCATCCGCCACGCTATTGAAGTCGCCTGGGACCGCGGCGATGTGGATACCCTGAACAGCTACTTTGGCTATACCATCCACAACCTGAGAGGAAAACCCACGAACAGCGAGTTCATCGCAATGATCAGCGATAAGATCCGCCTGGATAAAAAGCAGCGCAGGGCGTGAGACAAAACGACATTCTGTGGTTAAGGCAACACCGCACAATTCCCGCCTAACGGCTTAAGCACCGCTTCGACGGCTGCGGCACGGCATCTGCGTTGCCAAAATGCTCGATAAGACATCCAGTATTATCTGCGCTTTTGGCTTAGCAGCTGCCGCACCTCGCTCGCCGTAGCGGCACTTAGAATTATGCGGTATTACCTTGAAAAACTGGCTGATTTGAGCACTGCGCTTACGCCTGTAAATCCCGCCCTTTATTGCGGTGAAAATATAAAAACACACTTTTGACCCAATAAATAATCTATGTCCAAAACGATAAACTTCCTGCATTGGTTGGCCCCCAATCTGTGCAGGAAGTTTTTTTGCCCAAAAAAGTTCCTCTGTAAGCAGAAAACAGCGGAAAATAAAAACGAGCAAAAAAATTGCCCGTTTTAAGTGATTACTGCCATGCGTGCTCTGCAAAAATCCTGCACCAAAATACTGGGATTGACTGGATTTTTATGGCTATGGCCTGTATAATAAATTCAGAAGAATTGCTGCAGAGCATAGTGCCGATAAACAGTACCATGCTTTGTGGGCAAAACGTGGAAATACATCTGCAAGGGGAGTCATTTTGTGGAAGAAAATGCCCAGGTAAAAGTCAGCGCTATCATTGTGGCGGCGGGGGCTTCACGCCGAATGGGATTCGATAAACTCAGTTACCGCCTGCCCGGCGGCAAAACCGTGCTGGAAACTAGTGTGGCGGCTTTTGCCGCCCACCCGCAGGTGGACGAGCTGATCCTTGTGGCAGGCGGTAACCTGCCTGCCTGCCAGGCGATTGCAGCGGCCTGCCCCAAGCCGTGCACCGTGGTCCGTGGCGGCGCGACCCGCGCCGACAGTGTGTGCAGCGGTCTGCGCGCGGCAAAAGGGCAGCTGGTGGCGATCCATGATGCCGCCCGCCCCTTTGTGAGCGAGCAGGTTATTACCGATGCTTTAGCGGAAGCCGCGGCCATGGGGGCCGCTGCCCCGGCGGTTGCGGTCAAGGATACCATCAAGATCGCCAATGACGGCGCTGTGGTGCAGACACCGGACCGCGCCGCTCTGTTTGCGGTGCAAACGCCCCAGTGCTTCTGCCGGAACCTGTACTGGAAGGCTTTGGAAGCTGTGCAGGGGGAAAAAGTCCACCTGGTGACCGATGACTGCAGCCTGTTTGAACTGGCGGGCCTGCCGGTGCACCTGACGCAGGGCGATTACGCCAACCTGAAAATTACCACGAAAGAGGACCTGCCCGCCGCGGCACAGAATAAGGGAGAAAATACAATGCGCATTGGTCATGGTTATGATGTTCACCGCTTGGTGGAGGGCCGCAAGCTGATTATGGGCGGCGTGACGATCCCATATGAAAAAGGCCTGCTGGGCCATTCCGATGCAGATGTGCTGCTGCACGCAGTTTCGGATGCACTGCTTGGCGCGGCGGCGCTGGGGGATATCGGCAAGCATTTTCCGGATACCGACCCGCGGTACGAGGGAGCAGATTCCCTGATGCTGCTGCGGGAGGTTGGCCGTCTGCTGGATGAAACCGGTTATACTGTTGGCAACATTGACGCCACTGTTTTGTGTCAGGCACCCAAGCTGGCACCGCATATCCCGGCCATGCGGCAGAACATTGCCAATGCTTTGGGCCTTGCTCTGGACGATGTGAGCGTGAAAGCTACCACGGAAGAACACCTTGGCTTTACCGGCGAGGGGCTTGGCATTGCCGCCCACGCCGTGGCACTGATTGAGAAAAAGTAATCAGAGTTTTATTAAGGCAATAACTCTTTTTGCTGGCGGGGGCTTATATCATTTGCACTTCGCCGCAGCATGGCCAATGCGTTCATATCGGGTACTTCTCTACAATGGGCACAGTTTTTTGCCCTGCCGCATTTGCATGGCGGGCAAACTGTGTTATACTAAAGTGTATCTGAAAACAAAGAAAATGACGGATATTTCGCAAATACAAGCAGGATTTAATGCTTTTTAACGCAAAATCTGGCTGCGTTTGTAGAAATAGACTGAATTTTTGACTTTTCAGATACACCCTAAAAGGTAACAGCCGGGGCTGCAGCCGGATACTGCGGCAGAACAATGGATAGGAAAGGGGGCTGCCTGCGCGATGTTTGGCTTTTTTGATGTGATCCAGGACATTTTGAGCAACCTGCGCACGTTTGGCCTGCGTGATGTGATCGATATTGCGGTGGTCAGTTTGGCCATGTATCAGATCTTTTTGTTTGCGCGCAAATCCCGTGCCGGGCAGCTGGTGCGCGGTTTGTTGCTGCTGCTGGTGTTTTATGCGCTGGCGGATGTGATGCAGCTGCGCACGGTGCGCTGGGTGCTGACCAATGTGATGCAAATCGGCTTTATTGCAGCTATTGTACTGTTCCAACCGGAACTGCGCCGCACGCTGGAACACATGGGCCAAAGCACCAACTGGACCAAACTGCTGTTTACCACCCACCGGCAGGACCCCACCCTGCGCGGCGCATGGCAGAGCGCCGTGGTGGCCATCTGTGATGCAGCCGAGCAGCTTTCCGATACACGCACCGGCGCATTGATGGTGCTGGAACGCATGAACAACCTGGATGAGATCATCCGCACCGGCACACCGCTTTCGGCGGATGTGATCCCCGAAATGCTGGGTACCATCTTTTATGAGGGTACCCCTTTACATGACGGCGCTGTTGTGATCCGGGATGGCCGCATTGTGGCCGCTGGGTGTGTGCTGCCGCTTTCCAACAACCTGGAAATGGGCAAAGATATGGGTACCCGCCACCGCGCGGGTCTTGGCATGAGCGAAAATTCTGATGCCATCGTGGTGGTGGTCAGTGAGGAAACCGGTATTATCTCCCTGGCCAAAAATGGTGTTCTGATCCGCCGCCTGGACCGCCAGAACCTGTTCAACCTGCTGCAGGAGGAAATTATTCCGCCGGAAACAGCCGAAGCGCAAAAGCAGCCGCTGTTGAACCGGCTGCTGAACAAAGGAGGTGCTGGCAAGCATGCAAAAACAAACGCAGCCCGCTGAACCGGTGCGCAAAGCGAATGGTTCCATTTGGGATAACCGCTTTTTCCTGGGAATTGTTTCCGTGCTGGCCGCAGTGCTGGTCTGGATGGTGGTTTCTACCTTTCTGGATCCGCAGGGTTCCTTTGTCATCAAAGATGTCAGCGTGAATTATGGCTACCAATCTACCATTTATACCTCCAAAGGGCTGGATATTGTGGACCAGCAGGCAGTGGATAACGTGCAGGTGCAGGCGGACGGCAACGGTACTTTGATCGGCAAGCTGTCCAGCTCCGATATTATGGTTTACCCGGTCTATAACGGCGTGCAGGGGGCGGGCAAAACCACCCTGCGGCTGGAGGCCCGCATCACCAACACCGATTATACCAACGTGGGCATCAAGCTGACGGTGCTCAGCCCGCAGACGGTGGATGTTGTGTTTGATACCGTCGGCGAAAAAACACTGCCCGTTACCACCGATACCAGCGGCATTACCATTGCCGACGGCTTTACCCTGAACCGCATTACCACCACCCCCACCGAAGTGACTCTGACCGGCCCGACCAGTGAGCTGGATAAAATCAGCGAGGTGGTGGCCCCTGTTTCGCACGAAGGCTCGCTTTCGGATTCCGTGTCGGCAACAGCATCGCTGGAACTGCGGGATGAAAACGGCGATATTGTAACGCCGGAATACACCACGCTGGACAGCAACACGGCGGATATCAACCTGACAGTCTATCAGGTGCGGGAACTGCCGCTTTCCATCGTGTTTATCAACGCGCCGTCCGGGTTTGATACTTCCTATCTGAAGTATTCGCTTAGCATTCCTACCCTGAATGTGGCGGGCCCGGCCAAGACGGTCGGCGCCCTGACCGAACTGAGCGTTGCGGCTTTTGATCTTGGCCGTGAGTTTGCGTTTGACCGCGACTACCAGAAAAACATTGAACTGCCTGCCGGTGTGGTTTCGCTGGATGGCGTATCCGCTGTAACGATCCGGTTTGATACCACCGATATGATCTCCCGTACCTTTACCGTAACCAACATCCGCACCGTCAATGTGCCAAGTACGATTGACCTGGAAGTGCTGACGGCGCAGATCCATCAGGTTACGCTGTACGGCCCCAAGAGCGAGATGGAAGAACTTTCGGCAGACAGCATTTTGGCCCAGGTGGACTGCCAGAATCTGGCGGTATCCGTTGGCCAGCAAACCGTGGCGGCCAGCATTCAGGTGCCGTCGTCCAGCCACATTTTTGCAGTCGGCAACTATACGGTGCAGTGCCAGGCAAGCTCACAATAACCGGGCATCCATCAGCCGGGGTTCCGGCCTATCCGATGCCCGCCAACCAAAGGAAAACATCAGCCCATGATTCTTGTACGCAATATCCGCCTGCCGCTTTCCTGCCCGGACCCGGAGCAGGAAGCTGTCCGGCAGGCTTACCGCACGCTGCGCCTGCGGGGCAACGCTCCGGCGCAGGCTGGCGTGGCAAAACTTTCGGTGGATGCCCGGCACGGCACGCCTGTGCTGGTGTATACCATCGCCATCACGCTCCATGACGAGGGTGAGGAATCGGCTTTGGCCGGGGCCTCGCCCTGTGTCTGTTTCACCCGCAAACCGGATTTTACCTTCCCGGTTGGTCAAACACCATTGAAACACCGCCCTGTGGTGGTCGGCCTTGGCCCGGCGGGGCTGTTTGCGGCCCTGCTGCTGGCCCGCAATGGTTACCACCCCATTGTGCTGGAGCGCGGTCCGGCACTGGCGGACCGTGTGGCCGCTGTGCAAAAGTTTGAGCAGACCGGCGCGCTGGACCCCAACGCCAATATCCAGTTTGGCGAGGGCGGCGCAGGAACATTCTCGGACGGCAAGCTGACCACCCGCGTGGGGGATCCTTTGTGCGGCTTTGTGACGGACGCCTTTTTGAAGCACGGCGCCCCGGCGGATATCGCCTGGCGGCAAAAGCCCCATGTGGGCACTGACCTGCTGCGCGGCGTTATTACCAGCATCCGCACTGAAATCGAAAACCTTGGCGGGGAAGTACACTTTAACACGGCGCTGACCGGCCTGCAGACCAGCGGCGGCGCGCTATGCGGCATTACTACCACGGCGGGCAGCATCCTCTGCGACCAGCTGATCCTGGCGGTGGGCCACAGCGCGCGGGATACCTTTGCCGTGCTGCATACCATGGGCCTGCCGCTGGAATGCAAACCGTTTTCGGTGGGATTCCGCGCGGAACATCTGCAAACAGAAATTGAAAAGAGCCTTTACCACGGTGCTGCCGGGAACCCGGCCCTGCCGCGGGGCGAATATCAGCTTAGCCAGCATGTGGGCCAGCGGTGCGTGTACACCTTCTGCATGTGCCCTGGCGGTCAGGTGTGCGCCGCCGCCAGCGAGGATGGCGGCGTGGTGACCAACGGAATGAGCTACCATGCCCGCGATGGCCGCAACGCCAATGCCGCCGTGGTGGTCAGCGTGGATGGCCGCGATTTTGATAACGACCCGGTCAAGGCGGTCGCATTTCAGCGCCAGTTGGAACAGGCCGCTTACCGTGCGGGCGGCGGTGGATACCTTGCCCCGGCAGAAACGGTCGGCAGCTTTCTGGCAGGCCGCGGCAAACTGGAGCTGGGGGCGGTGCAGCCTACCTACCCCCGCGGCGTGACCCCCTGCGACCTTGGCAGCCTGCTGCCGGGGGAACTGGCCGCCGACCTGCGGGATGGCATTACCGCCTTTGGCCGCAAGCTGCGGGCTTACCAGGCACCGGATGCCGTGCTGACGGGGCTGGAAACCCGGACTTCCAGCCCGGTGCGCCTGCTGCGCGGGGATAACTTCCAGTGCACCGGCCTGACGGGGCTTTACCCCTGCGGCGAGGGTGCCGGTTACGCAGGCGGCATTATGACCGCCGCCGTGGACGGTGTGCGCTGCGCCGCTGCCCTGATGCAGCAGTACGCCCCGGATAAAGCCTGAACTGCAAAGCCTGGCAAGATGTTGAAATAACGAAACGTGTGAAGAAACGTAAAGAGTGAGAAGAGAAAGAGGAACCGCTATGCCCAACAATCACCCGTATGATAAAAAAAGTGACCGCCACCAGCAGGATCTGAATGACCTGGTGGATGGTGCTGTCAACTTTGGGCTGGGCATCAGTTCCACGGTGCTTTCCGGTATTGCCGGCGCACTGGACAGTGTGGGGGATTCCCTGAACCGGGCCGCGCAAAGGCCGGAACAGAACAGCTTTATTGCCTACCGCCGTAAGCTGGATAACAGCCTGGCCGGGCATTACGGCGGCTGGATGACCATGGGCGTGCTGGGCTGGGTGTTCGGCGGCTGCTTTGCCATTGCTGCGCTGGTTATGGCCATCCTTGCCGGTGTGGCACCCAATGATGCAAGCTTGTGGAGCGCAATGCCGGTGTTCAATATTCTGGCTCCGACGTTTACCGCCTGCACGCTGGGATTTTTTGTCATGGGGTACGCAGGTTGCCATGCAGCAAACTATTTTGGCCGTCTGCGCCGCTACCTGCGCGGCATGCACGGCTTTACGGTGGAGCTGCCGGAGCTGACCCGCAGCAGCGTGGTGCGCGCCGATAAGGTGCGCAAAGACCTGCGGAATGCTTTGGCCAAAGGCCATTACCCCAACGCCTGCATGAATGAGGCAGAAACAACGCTGTACCTGGACGAAACGATGTACCACCCTGCGCCCGCCGCGGCACCGGTGCAGCCCAAAGCGGCTCAGCCCGCGCTGACCGATGAAGAGCTGTTCCGCCGCGATGGGGCAGACTTTTTGAGCTACCTCAAAACCTGCCAGGGCCGCCTGGGGGACCAGGCAGATGAAGAGCTGGCGCAGATGCGCAAAACCTGCGCGGCTATCATGGGGTTTGTGCATAACCACCCGGAACAGCTGCCGCGGGTGCGCCGCTACCGCGAATATTATATGCCCACTACCCGCAAGCTGCTGAACACCGCGCTGGGGTTGGGTGAAAGCGCTACCCAGAACGCGCAGGAAATCCGGCGCGATATCGTGGGTATCCTGCACACCCTGAATACGGCATATGAAAAGCTGTACGATACCCTTTTGCAGGATGTTAGCATGGATGTTTCCACCGAAATCGATACGCTGGAAGCCATGCTGAACCAGGACGGCCTGACCCATGACTTTGCAGCAGATTTTGGTGCAAAATAAAACCGGTGAAAGTAGATAAGGCAATACCGCATAATTCTAAGTGCCGATACGGCGAGCGAGGTGCGGCA
>ERZ1673738.1402-NODE-1402-length-36499-cov-7.218280_pt1 | contig 36499 bp, 38 predicted proteins | sample MGYA00580198_ERZ1673738 | MGnify/ENA primary metagenome ERZ1673738 (study PRJEB41218, sample SAMN15661784) | gut metagenome | host: Homo sapiens | place: Canada: London | collected 2015-08-20/2019-03-30 | study: EMG produced TPA metagenomics assembly of...
GGATATTAACACCGGCCACTCATAAAGTCAAGCCTGGTTACGAATAAAATTCAGAGTTTTATGAAATTTATGAATCGTGAACGGGGAAACACGAATAAAAATGAATATACTGTGGATTTTGACAATGAATAAAAACAAATGTCCGGCGGACAGAGAACCGGCGGACATTTGTCGGGAAATGCTTTGGGATATCAGATCGCGATCGGCACGGCGTCCGGCTCGATGGGGCAGACGTAGCCGGATCCAGCTCGCCCGGCGTATTCCTCGCGGGCCTTTTGCAGCAGCGCGGGATCGTCAATGAGTGCGATGACGGCGGCTGCCAGAGTTTTTCCGGCGCAGAGGATCGCCTTGTGTGCAAGGGATGTTTTCCCACAGGCAACGACCTGCCACGAATGGCCCGGCACGCCCGCCGGCCACGCGGCGATAAGCGCCTGCGCTGTCGGCGTCTGCCAGCTCACGTCGCCGACGTCCGTGCTGCCGGGGAGAAAGCCCTCGCCGGAGTAGAGAGGGAGGAGGAAGTCGTTCATGGGCTTGGTCATATTCTCTGAAAGCGCACGGGATTCTTTGGCGATTTCGCTGTCAAACTTTGCGCCGATGCCGGGAGCGCGCGTCTGCGGCGGGAATGTCCGGCAGAGCGACGAGGCAAAGGCAAGCTCCTCCGCCGTATACTGCGGTACGCCGGTTTCGGCGAACGAGGCGTGCAGCAGCGCTTCGAGCGTGAAGTTCGGAAGCGTTTCCGCCGTGCCGTCGATGAATACGCGCTCGTAGCTTGTCCCGGTCATAAGCGCCGCGCCCTCGGCGATGGCGTCCACGCGCTTCTGGAGCTTTACGGAATCGGCGACCTTGTTGGCGCGGACCATGTAGAGCACCGAGGCGTTCGCCTGCACGACGTTCGGCGACACGCCGCCCGCGTCCGTGATGGCATAGTGGATGCGGCAGTCGTCGGTCATGTGCTCGCGCAGAAACTGCACGCCGATGTTCATAAGCTCCACAGCGTCGAGCGCGCTGCGCCCGTTGTGCGGGTCTCCGGCGGCGTGCGAGGCGACGCCGTGGAATTTATAGAGCACCTGAATGCAGGAGTTGTTCGTGCCGGTGGATACCTCGTTCGTGTCGGACGGGTGCCAGGTGAGCGCGGCGTCGAGCCCGTACCAGAGCCCCTCGCGCGCCATATATGCCTTGGCCGCGCCGCCTTCCTCGCCGGGGCAACCGAAGAAAACGACGGTGCCGGGCTTTCCGCTCGCGGCGAGATACTCCTTTACCGCCGCGGCGGCGGCGAGCGAACCGGCGCCGAGCAGATTGTGGCCGCAGCCGTGGCCGTTTCCGCCGGGGGTTACGCTCTGCGCTTCGGCAACGCCGCTTTGCTGCGAGAGGCCGGAGAGCGCGTCAAACTCGCCGAGGATGCCGATCACCGGATGGCCGGAGCCGTAGGAGCCGGAAAACGCCGTTTCAATGCCGCAGAGGTTCTTCTGCACCGTGAAGCCCAGCTTTTCCAGCGCGTCCGTATAGAGCGCGGCGGCCTTGAATTCCTTGAGCGAAAGCTCCGGCTCGTCCCAGATCGCGTCGGAGATCGCGGTGAAAGTATTTGCGTGCGCGTCGATCGTATGCAGCGCGGCTTTTTTGATTTCGTTCATATCACAACACCTTGGAAAGAAAATCCTGCAAACGGGCGCTTTGCGGGTGCTGGAAGATGTCTTCCGGCGTGCCCTGCTCCACGATGCGCCCCTCGTCCATGAATACGACGCGGTTGCCGACCTCGCGGGCAAAGCCCATTTCGTGCGTCACGACGACCATCGTCATGCCGTCGCGGGCGAGCTGCTTCATAACGTCGAGCACCTCGCCGACCATTTCGGGGTCAAGCGCGCTCGTCGGTTCGTCAAAGAGCATCACGTCCGGCTCCATGGCGAGCGCGCGCACGATGGCGACGCGCTGCTTCTGCCCGCCGGAGAGCTGCGAGGGGTAAGCGTCGGCGCGGTCGGCGAGTCCGACACGCTCCAAAAGCTCCACGGCCTTTGCCTTTGCCACGGCCTTGTCCGCTTTTTTTACAAGAATGGGGGAGATGGTCAGATTTTCGAGCACCGTTTTATGCGGGAAAAGATTGAAGTGCTGGAACACCATGCCCATCTTCCGGCGGTGCGCGTCGAGATCGATCTTCTTTCCCTGCGCGTTTTTCTTCTTCGTGATATCCGTTCCTTCGACGATCACGCTGCCGGAGGTCGGCGTTTCAAGCAGGTTGAGCGAGCGCAGGAACGTGGACTTGCCGCTGCCGGAGGGACCGATGATGACGATCACGTCGCCCTTGCAGATCGTGAGACTCACACCGTCGAGCGCTTTGACCGTACCGTCGCGGAAGTGTTTGCAGAGGTCTTTGACCTCAATGAGCGTTTCACCGGTCTGCACGGCTCATCCTCCTTTCAAAGAATCCGAACAGTTTGCTGAGCAGGAACGTCAGAATAAAATAAATGACGCCGACGATCACGAGCGGCTCCAGAGGCAGATAGCTTGCGCCGCGCACGATGAGATACTGTGTCATGAGATCGCCGATAAAGAACGTGGACGCGAGCGAGGTGTCCTTCACGATCATGATAAACTCGTTGCCGAGCGCGGGAAGGATCGTTTTGAGCGCCTGCGGCACGAGAATGTACCAGGTGCGCTGGAACGAATTCATGCCGAGACTCATGGCCGCCTCGCTCTGCCCGGCGTCTACCGACTGAATGCCCGAGCGGATGACCTCGGAGACGTAGGCGGCGCTGTTGCAGACGAGCGCGATGGCGATGCAGAGAAATTTCTGCTTATTGAGCGCCGGAATGAGCGCGGGCAGGGCAAAGAAAAAGAAATAGAGCTGCAGAAGCATCGGCGTGCCGCGGATGATCTCGATGTAAGCTGTGGAAAGCCAGCGCAGCGGCGCGATCTTGGAAAGCTTCATTCCCGCGAGCAGGCAGGCGATCACCGCGCCGAACGCCACCGTGATCGCGGCGAGCAGCAGCGTATACGATACGCCGGTCACCAGAAACTTTTCCCAGTATTTGGTGAACAGCTTGACGATGTTTTCAAACTTTATGAAACTCATGGACGGATCCTTCCCCTCCGCCCGCCGGAGAGATCCCCTACGGCGGGCAGCTTGTTATTTGCAATCAGTCTTCAACGCTTACTTCGGCGGCGTTCTCCGACTTGGCAAGCGCGACGGCGTCTTCGTACCATGTGCCGTACAGTCCGTCGGCATAGGCCTTGGCGAGAGCTTCGTTGACAACGTTCAGCAGCGCGGTCTCGCCTTTGGTGATGAGAATGACGTTCGCCTCATACTCGGCGGCAACTTCAAATTCCCAGGGGCAGATCATAAGATCGGGGTTGGAATCAAGGATCATTTCGGCATTGCCCTTCGCAACGGCCAGCGCCTCGATGCTGCCGTTCTGCAGCTCCAGCACGCCAACGCCGAGATCGCCGATGGTGATGGGGTTCGCGTCGGGCAGCTGGGAGGTGAGGAGATTCATCTGGAGCGAGGCGTTCTGCGCGCCGACATCCACGCCGGAGAAGTCCTCGGCGGAGGTGTACTTGTCGGCGTCGGTCTTTTTGATGAGGATGACCTGCTCGGTCTCGTTATCGCCGGCGTAGTAGTAATCGGAGATCTCGTAGTTCTCGCTGCGCTCCTCCGTCCAGGAGTAGCCGGAAATGGACATCGGCACGGAGCCGGTGTAAACGGCGGTCTGGCAGGCGTCAAAGCTCATCGGCTCAATGACAAGATCCACGCCGATGTACTCGGCGATGTACTTGGCGAGCGTCACGTCAAAGCCGACGTACTGCTCCTGCCCGTCCTTGGAGGAATCGACAAACTCCATCGGCGCAAAGTCGGGGGAGAGGGTGACGTAGAGAACACCGTCGGCCTTGATCTGATTGAGCATGCCCTGCGATTCGGCGGGAGCTTCGGTCTCGGCGGGGGCTTCGGATGCGGGAGCGTCGGCGGCAGGGGCTGCCGTGGGCTCCGCGGCGGGAGTCTCCGCCGCGCCGCAGGCGCAGAGCGCGAAGAGCATGACAAATGCGAGAGCAAGCGAGAGAACCTTTGAATACTTTTTCATTTTCTTTTCCTCAATTTTCACTTTTTGCTAAACATATTTATCTTTATTCTTCTGTACCGTTCACGACCTTGGCAAGCGCAACAGCTTCATCGTGCCATGCGCCGTACATTCCTTCGCTGTAGGCTTTTGCCAGCGCTTCGTTGACAACGTTCAGCAGCGCGGTCTCGCCCTTGGTGATGAGAATGACAAAGGCTTCCGTCTCCTCCGTGATGGTGAATTCCCACGGACAAAGCACCAAATCCGGGTTGGCGTCCATGATGATCTCGGCGTTGCCCTTGGCTACGGCGAGAGCTTCAATGCTGCCGTTCTGCAGCTCGAGAACGCCGGTCCCGACATCACCGACAGCCACGGGATTGGCGTCGGGAAGCTGAGAAGTGACAAGCTGCATCTGCAGAGAGGCGTTCTGTGCGCCGATGTCAACACCGTTAAAATCTTCGGAAGACGTGTACTTTTCCGCGTCGGCGGTACGGATCAGAATGACCGGCTCAATTTTGTTATCGCCATCATAGTAATAATCGGAGATCTCATAGCTTTCGGCTCGCTCCTCGGTCCAGACGTAGCCGGAAACGGACATCGGAACAGAAGCGGTATACACGGCGGTCTGGCAGGCATCAAAGCTCATCGGCTCAATGACAAGCTTTACGCCAATATAGTCGGCGATGTACTTGGCAAGGAAAACGTCCAGCCCTACATACTGCTCCTGCCCGTCCTTGGAGGAATCGATAAACTCCATTGGGGCAAAATCGGGGGACAGGGTGATATGCAGCTCGCCGGAGGCCTTGATCTCGTCAAGAACGCCGTTGGATGCGGCGCTCGCTTCGGTTGGGGCTGCGTCCGATACCGGCCCTGCGGCGGGAGACGACGCTGCTGTGCCGCAGGCGCAGAGCACGAAAAGCGTAATAGCGGCGAGAGCGAGAGAAAGGATTTTGACAAATGGTTTCTTTTTCATGGATGTATGCCTCCGATACGAGATGGATTTTTATTTAAGATGGTGCGAATATTAGCATACTTATCCACGCGAGTCAACACAAGAATGAGAAAAAATTCGGAATATTTGCGTTATTATAAATAATATACGGCGAATACGGAATATTATCCAAACACTTTGTGCATATTTGTATGCAACGAGCGAAAAAATATCCGGCTGCCTTCCCAAGGGAAGACTGCCGGATGGTTGCATATAAATGAAAGAATTACAGAAGGTATTTCAGGATCTGCACGGCGTTGCTCGCCGCGCCCTTGCGGATCTGATCGCCGCAGCACCAGAGCGTGAGAGCGTTTTCCTGCGTGAGATCCTCGCGCACGCGGCCGACCCAGACGAGGTCCTGCCCGCTTGTGTCGAGCGGGGTGGGGTAGCACCGGCCCTCGTAGTCCTCGATCAGACGGCAGCCGGGGAAGGCGCGGATGGCTTCGTTGGCCTCGGCAACGGTGATCTTCTCCTTTGTCCGCACCGTGACGGCGATGGAGTGCGAGCGCATAACGGGAACGCGCACGCAGGTGCAGGTAACACGCAGCTCGGGGAGATGCAGGATCTTGCGCCCCTCGTTCTGCATTTTCATTTCTTCATCGGTATAGAGATTATCGAGCATGCTGCCGATGAACGGGATGACATTGAGCGCGATCTGCGTGGGGAATACCTTCGCCTCGCACTTTTCGCCGCGGGCGAGCGCGTCCATCTGGTGTTCCAGCTCCTCGAGCCCACCCTGCCCGGCGCCGGATACGGCCTGATAGGTGCACGCGACCATGCTCTCGATCGGCGAGAGGCGGTTGAGCGCGCCGACGGCCATCGCGGTGATGATCGTGGAGCAGTTGGGATTGGCAATGATGCCGGAATTGCTCTTCGCGTCCTCGCCGTTGATCTCCGGCACGACGAGCGGGATAGCCGGATCCATGCGGAAGGCGGAGCTGTTGTCGATGTATACCGCGCCGCTTTTCACGATGGCCGGGGCAAACGCGCGGGACATGCCGCTCTTTACCGCGCCGAGGACAAAGTCCATGCCATCGAACGAGGCGTCCGTCGCTTCTTCCACGGTGAGGTCCTCCCCGCGGAAGGGAATTTTGCTCCCCGCGCTGCGCGCGCTCGAGAGGAGCTTGAGACGCGAAACGGGAATATCGTATTCTTCCAGTACGTTGAGCATCTCGCGGCCGACCGCGCCGGTCGCGCCGAGAATGGCGATATTGCAGTTTTTCATAAGAGGATCTCCTTTCTGTCAGCCGGTGAACCCGTCATACAATACGCGGATCGCCTTTTCAAAATCACAGTTTTCCACACCCACGATGATCGAAAGCTCGTCCGCGCCCTGGGCGATGGTGCGGATGTTCAGCCCGTGCTCGCCGAGCGCCTGGAAGAGCTTGCCGGACGTGCCGGGGCGGGCGGGCATTTTGCGGCCCACGGCGGCGACGAGCGCGATGCCGTCCTGCACGCGCACATCGTCCGGGCGGCAGGTCTTCTGAATGTCGGCGATGACATCATAGAGCGTATTTTCCAGCGCAGCGGACGAAACGACGAGCGCGAAGCTGTCCAGCCCGAGCGTGATGTGCTCCACGCTTGCGTGGTAGCGGTCGAGGATCTCCAGCGCGTTGCAGAGCGTCGTGGAGGCGTTCATGTTGCGCTTGAGCACCGTGAGGATCGTGAAGTTGCGCCGCCCGGCAATGCCGGTGATCGGGCGCTCAAGCTCGCTTTCGCTTTCGATGTGCTCCACGATGAACGTGCCGGGCTCGTCCGGCCGGTTCGTGTTGCGGATGTTGAGCGAGATGCCTTTTTCCTTGACCGGCAGAATGGATTCCTCGTGCAGCACCGAAGCGCCCATGAACGCCATCTCGCGCAGCTCGGCGTAGGTGATGCGGGGAATGGGCCGGGGATTCTCCACAATGCGCGGATCGGCCATCAATATGCCGGAAACGTCCGTCCAGTTTTCGTATACGTCCGCGTTCACCGCGGCTGCGGCGAGCGCGCCGGTGATGTCGCTGCCGCCGCGCGTCATGACCTTGATCTTCCCGGTCGGCACGCGGCCGTAGAAGCCGGGGAGGACGATCTTCCCGTTCTTTTCGAGCGCGTCGGCGATGGCGGCGTCGGTGCGGGCGCGGTCAAACTGGCCGTCAAAGCCGAAGAACACGCAGTCGGCGGTGTCCACGAAGGCGTAGCCGAGCGTTTCGGCCATGAGCCGCGCGGTGAAGTATTCGCCGCGGGAGACGAGCTCGTCCACGCTCGTGTCACGCGAGAGCGTCGCGGCGTAAGCGTCGAATTCGTCCTCTACGCGGTAGGAAAGACCCAGTTCGTCGCGGATGGAAACAAAGCGGGAACGGATCGCGGCGAGAATGTCGGCGCACGAAACGCCGTAGGTCAAATGCGCGTGGCAGAGATAGAGAAGGTCGGTGAGCTTGTGATCGTCGCTCGTGCGCTTTCCGGCGGCCGAGATGACGACGACGCGGCGCGAATCGTCCGAAAGGACAATGTCGCGCACCTTGCGGAACTGCTCCGCCCCTGCGACGGACGAGCCGCCGAATTTGCATACTTTCAGCATAGTTCTTCCTCCAGCGCCGCGAAGAACAGATCGTTTCCGTCCTTGCGGATGTTCTGCGCGAGCGCGTGCATTTTCTCCGCGCTCATCGGTTCGGTCACGGCGCGGACAACTTCGCCCTGCGCGAGCACCGACCGGAGCGGAAGCCGAACCGCGGCAAAGCCGCCGGTGCGAATGTAGTAGGAATGCACCGTTTCGCGGTTATCGGCTTCCGCGGCGCGGCAGTTTTCCGGGAACATGGAGCGCGCGCCCTGCTGCGCCGCGGCAAGATCGCGCAGCACCGCCGAAGCGGTGGGGAAGCGGCCTGCGCCCTGCCCCATCAGCACAATGGAGCCACAGCGCTTGCCGGTATAGCTTGCCATGTTGTTATTCGTGAAAACCGAGCTCTCCGGCGCGGCACGGGGGAAGAGCACCGGCTCCACATATGCCGAAACGCTCTCCCCGGCGCGGCTACCGCGCGCCATAAGACGGCAGACGAGACCGCGGCTTTGGATATCCTCCACGTCCGCGGCGGTGAAGTGCTCCATGCCCTCGCAGAGCATGCCGCTTTGCGGCAGCACCCCGAAGGCGACCGCGCACGCGAGCTGCATTTTCCGCAGCGCGTCCAGCCCGGAGACGTCCGCCGTCGGGTCGGACTCGGCATAGCCGAGAGACTGCGCTTCCCGGAGCGCGTCGCCGTAGGAAAGACTGCGGCGCTGCATGGCGTCGAGCATGTAGTTCGTTGTGCCGTTCAAAATGCCGGAAACGGCGTCAATGCGGTCGGTCTCTGCCGAGAGCGCGAGATTGTGGAGAAACGGCACGCCGCCGCCGCACGCCGCGCTGAAGAGAAACGCCGCGCCCTTTTCCCGCGCGAGCGCCGCAAGCTCCAGACCGTGCGCCGCGACCATCGCCTTGTTTGCGGTGATGAAGTGCTTCCCGGCCTCGAGCGCGCGCATACCATAGGAATATGCCGGGTCGAGCCCGCCAAGCGTTTCCACTACGGCGTCGACCGTCGGATCGCCGAAAATGAGCGCGGCGTCGCTCACCATGAAGCTCTCGACCGCCTTTCCGGGGCGCACGAGCACCGGCCCTGCCTCCATGCCGGGGGCGTCCGACAGCATCGAATAAACGCCCGCGCCGACCGTACCGTATCCCAAAACCGCAACTTTCACGGCATCGCCTTCTTTCTCTGGTTGGTCAAATGTCCTTGAGTTAACAACAAATGTTCTTGATGGAACGTATTGTAACAGAACGCCCGCGAAAAAGCAATGCTTTTTCGCGGACGATTCGATGAAATATACAGAAAAAAGAAAGGAGTTTTTTACATATTGCCGGTGGCGTACATAAGCGCCGAGAGCGCGGCGACCGGCGCGGTCTCGCAGCGGAAGATGCGCGGGCCCATCGAGCAGATGTGCAGCTTCATAATGCGGGCAAGCTCCGCCTCAAACGGCTCAAAGCCGCCCTCCGGACCGGTGAGAATGGCGGCGGAGGCGATATTTCCGGCACTCTCCACGGCCTCGCGCAGCGTTTCGCGCTTGCCGGTTTCGTACATAAAGAGGGGCAGCGCGGTGGCATTCGCCTTGTTGAAGGCCTCCGCAAGATCGGGCAGGAATCCGACGGAGGGGATCACGCCGCGGCCGGACTGCTTGGCGGCCTCCTCGGCAATGCGCTGCCAGCGGGCGATCTTTTTGTCCGCGTCGCCCTGGATGCGCGCCACGCACCGGCTGGAGGCAAAGAAATAGATCTCCGATGCGCCCGCCTCGGTGCATTTCTGGAGAATGTAGTCGGTCTTGTCGCTGCCCTTGGGAAGGCCCGCGAGAATGACGGTGTGCACGCTCGGCTCGCCCTGACAGGGGACGACCTCAAAGATCTCGGCCTCGACCTCGTTGGGCGTGATCTTCGTAACGGTGCAGTGGTGGTCCTTGCCGCCGTCGCACACGATCATCGTGTCGCCGACGCGAAGGCGCAGCACCTTGGCGTGCGCGGCGTCCTCTCCCAGAATAAACGCCGTGCCCCCGGCGATTGAGCTTCCACCGGAGAGAAAGAATCTCGGCATGAGCACATCCTCCCACACATAACTTTATTTCTTATTATGGCATAGTTTGGCGCGGATTGCAAGACGGGAACCGAAGCGCGGCGGCGGAATAGACTGTACCGGGGAGGCGGTCGTATGGATACCGAGCGCATGAAGCGCGTATTGGAGCGCGTATATGGGCCCGCTGCGCCGGCAGAGGAGAAAAAACCACCGGACGCGCTGCGAGAAAGCATTCGTCTTGAGGCGGAGGCCGCGGCACGGCTGCGCTATCTTATGCGCACGAGCCGCGCGTGTCAGAATGCTTTCGGCGAAGCGCTGCGCCGCTGTGAGACGCGGCGGCGGGCGCTGCACGCCGAGTTTTTCCTCCGCGAAGGGGAGCGGGCGCCGCAGCTTCGCTCCGGCACCGCGCCGGGCGTCCTATCAGCGCTGCGGCAGATCGTGATTTTGGCTCGCGCGCGGGTGCGGCTCTATGAGAGCGCGAAGGAAAACGCCCTGCCGCTCGCGCCGGAAACGGCGCGCCGCTTTGCCGCGGAGTGCCGCGCCGAGGAGAGCGCCGCGGCGCGTCTGCTCGCGCTCTCGATGAAGTAATGCCTTGACAAAACGGTAAGGAGAAGGTATAAAAAATTATAGAATCGCAAAGGAGGGCAGACCATGACAAAGAAATTTCGTTTTATGACGGGCTTGCTGGCCGTAGTGCTGGCGTTTGTTATGCTGTCCTCGGTTGCCTATATTGCAGCGGAAGCCGGCCATGACTGTACCGGCGCAGACTGCGCCATCTGTCACCAGATCCATGTCTGCGAAAACCTGCTTCAGAGCATTGGACTTGCCGGCTTCGCCGCAGCTGCCGCAGCGGCGATCCTATATGTTCTGTGCCGGATCCTTTCCTCCTGCACGGAGGCTGCCCGCGCCTTTACGCTGGTATCGCTCAAGGTCAAACTTTCGGATTAAAATATAAGAATTTTTACAAGGGTGGAGTCTATCTGTTTTCGATAGGCTTTTGCGGCGCTGCCGTTGCCCTTGTATTTTTGCGCCCATTTTTACGTTCTTATTATGATCTGGAGGTCTATTTACCCATGAAAAGAATAATTCCCCTGTGCCTTGCGTTGATAATGACCGTTGGTCTGCTGGCAGGCTGCGGCAAGCAGAATGAGCAGACGGCTTCGGATGAAACGAGACTGCGCGTCGTCACCACGATTTTCCCCGAATACGATTGGGTCAGAGAAATTCTCGGTGACAAGGCGGATAACGCCGAAGTGACCATGCTGCTGGATAATGGCGTTGACCTGCACAGCTATCAGCCCACCGCGGATGATATTGTCAAAATCTCCGAGTGCGACCTGTTCATCTATGTTGGCGGCGAGTCGGATGACTGGGTGGACGATGCTCTGAAAAATGCCGCCAACAAGAACATGAAGGTCATCAACCTGCTGGAAGCTCTTGGCGACAGCGTTAAAACCGAAGAAGCGGTCGAGGGTATGCAGGAAGAGGAACACGACCACGACCATGACCACGAAGATGCCGATGAGCATGACGATGCAAAAGAACACGACCACGAGGAAGAAGCGGAGTACGACGAGCATGTCTGGCTCTCTCTGAAAAACGCCCAAACGCTTTGCAGCGCAATTTCCTCCGTGCTGCAGCAGATCGACCCCGACAATAAGGATACCTATGCTGCGAATGCTTCCGCTTATATCAAAAAGCTGTCCGCTCTTGACGCGGACTATCAGGCTGCCGTGAATGCTGCGGCCCGTAAGACCGTCCTGTTCGGCGACCGTTTCCCATTCCGCTATCTGGCGGAGGATTACGGCTTGCGCTACTACGCTGCCTTTGCGGGCTGCTCCGCCGAGAGTGAAGCCAGCTTTGAGACCATTTCGTTCCTTGCCGGGAAGGTGGACGAGCTGAACCTGCCCTGCGTGCTGACCATTGAGGGCGTACAGCACAAGATTGCCGAAACCATTGTCCGGAACACGGCTGCGAAAAATCAAAAGGTGCTGACGATGGATTCCATGCAGTCCACCACTTCCAAAGATGCGGCAAACGGCACGACCTACCTCTCCGTTATGGAGCGGAACCTTTCCGTGCTGAAGGAAGCACTGGGTTAAGGAGGCAGGATGATGGCTCAGCTCATTTGTCAAGATCTCTGCGTCGGCTACGACGGGAAGGCTGTTCTGCAAGACCTCAGTTTTACGGTCTTTTCCGGCGATTACCTCTGTATCGTAGGAGAAAACGGCTCCGGCAAGAGCACACTTATGAAAACGATCCTCGGATTGCAGCAGCCTGTCCGCGGCAGGATTTTGACGCTCGACGGGCTGAGAAAAAATGAGATCGGTTATCTGCCGCAGCAAACGCAGGTGCAAAAAGACTTCCCGGCATCCGTGAGAGAGATCGTTCTCTCCGGGTGTCAGGGACGCTGCGGCAGCCGTCCCTTTTACAACAAAGAAGAAAAGCAGCTTGCGGCGGATGCGATGGAAAAAATGCAGATCGCGCAGCTTGCAAAGCGATGCTACCGGGAGCTTTCCGGCGGGCAGCAGCAGCGGGTGCTGCTTGCCCGTGCGCTGTGCGCCACACGGAAAATGCTGCTTCTGGACGAGCCGGTCTCCGGGCTTGATCCCAAGGTCACGGTGGAGATGTATGCGCTTATCGAAAAGCTCAACCGGGAGGACGGTATCACCGTGATTATGATCTCCCACGACATTGCCGCAGCAGTCAAATACGCCAGTCACATTCTGCATATCGGCGACGCCGTTTTCTTCGGAACAAAGACGGAGTATCTCCAAAGCCCGCAGGGACGGCTGTTTGCCGCGGAGAAAGGCGGCGACAGACAATGACCGCTATTATGGAAAAACTGGCCAGCTATTGGGCATACCCGTTTGTCCGGTATGCATTTGTTGTCGGCGTGCTGATCGCCCTGTGCTCGTCGCTGCTGGGCGTGACGCTGGTGCTGAAGCGGTTTTCCTTCATCGGCGACGGGCTTTCCCATGTGGCGTTCGGCGCAATGGCCATCGCTGCCGTGCTGCAGCTCACCAACGAAATGCCGCTGGTGATGGCCGTTACGGTCCTCAGCGCCGTGCTGCTTCTCCGTACCGGACAGAATACGAAGATCAAGGGCGACGCCGCCATCGCCATGATCTCGGTAGGGGCGCTGGCTGTCGGATATCTGCTGATGAACATCTTTTCCACCTCGTCCAACCTCTCGGGCGATGTGTGCAGTACGCTGTTCGGCTCCACCTCCATCCTCACTCTGTCGCTGACGGAGGTGTGGCTTTGCGCAGGGATGTCGATATCGGTGGCGGCAGTGTTTATCCTGTTTTATAACAAGATCTTCGCTGTGACCTTTGATGAGAACTTCGCCAGAGCGACCGACACGAAAGCAGGACTTTACAATCTGCTGATCGCTGTTGTTACGGCTGTCATCATTGTGCTGGCGATGAACCTTGTCGGCTCATTGCTAATCTCCGCACTGGTGATTTTTCCCGCCCTGTCCGCTATGCGCGTATTCAAGAGCTTCCGCGGCGTGACGATCTGCGCGGCGATTCTGTCGGTCGTGTGTTCGCTGACAGGCATTCTGGTATCGATCCTTGCCGGTACGCCGGTAGGTTCGACCATTGTCGCGGTTCAGATCATTGCTTTTGCTCTGTCCTGTCTGGCCGGCACGGTCGTTGGAGGTGTGAGAAAATGAAAAAACGGCTCTGCGTATTGCTGATCGTCATAACGCTCTGCTCTCTTGCGGCCTGCGGCGCGGCGGCTGCGTCTGCATCGGAGCAGACGCAGCCTGCGCTCCCGGCGGAAACGCCGCTGCCGACAAGAGAGCCGACGCCTCTCCCAACGGCGGAGCCTACACCGCAGCCGCTTTCGGAGAACGAAACCGGCGAACTGGATCTGACAGGCATGAGCGGCACCATGCTCTATACGATGATCTATAATATGATGAAGCAGCCGGACGACTATCTTGGCCGGACAATCCGCGTCAAAGGGCAGTTTTCCGCTTATGTGGATGAGAAGAGAGGGAAAAGCTATTATGCCTGCTACATTGCCGATGCCGCCGGATGCTGCGCGCAGGGGCTGGAATTTCTTCCGGCCGACGCGCTTGCCTATCCGGACGATTTTCCCGAGCCGGGGACGGATATCAGCGTGAGGGGTGAGCTTGCCTTGATGCAGGAAGAGAACGGCTTTCAATATCTTGTGCTGAAGGATGCGTCCTTTACCGTAACATAAACATAAAATCACAGATGCGGACGCAGACAAAGAGCCGGTATCCCGGAAAAGGGGATACCGGCTCTTTGCCTGCAATGGCTTGATCTCGTTAAGGGTCATTTTCCCAAAGGACTAGATCCCCCAGAACGATCTTCTGAATACCGTCTATGTTGATCGCGCTGCCCCATTCGCAATGGAGCTCCACCGCGCCGCTTGTGTACGGAGCGCTCAGCGCGCCGCCGGTGGAGAAGGCCGAGCCGTCGGAGAAGAAGAGCTGCGATTCGATGCATACCTTGTCCTCCAGCATGGACCAGACTTCCGCGTCCGCCGGATCGCCGTTCGGCGAATGGATGGCCTCGGCTCCCTCGTAGCGCACCTTCCACACCGCGCCGAACGGCGTCAGCTCGAGCCCGGAAATCTCGATCGACTTGCCCGACGCCGCGTCGGTGTAGACGGCGTGTCCAAAGTCAAAATACCGGGTCTGCTCGTCCACCGGCGTAAAGGACACCGGCCCGAAGGTCTGCATCTCGATATCCTTGTCGGACATATGCACGAGAAGCGGGAAGCTGCCCGTGCCGAGCGCCGCTGCGGCCTTTTCGAGGAACATGTCCTCCACGATGCACTCAAGCGTCAGCGTCTGCGTCTCTCTGTCGTAGGCGTATTGCAGCACGGTGTCGCGGATCGCTTCCTGTCCGTGCAGCGTGATGCCGGACGGGGTGCGGGGCGAGGCATAGCCGCCGAGATCGGTGCCGTCGATGCTCCAGGAAAAGTTCAGCGCTCCCGGATATCCGGGGTAATCGGCGATGCATTTCTCGCTTACCGGCGAGATATTCACATAGACGCGCTGAAATTCTCCGGCGTTTACGGCGGAGAGCAGTACAAGTTCGGGCTCCGCCGCCTCTGTTTCTGAGACGTCGGATACTGCGCTGCCGACCGTCCCCGGCACGGGGTATTCGGTATAGCTGCTCACGTTGTTTTCTTCGATCTTCAGATCGGCCTTGATCTCCTCCTGCCGGGCGGCGTGCGTGCTCCATGCCGCGTAAGCCGTGATCCCCAGCGCAAGGATCAGCGCCGCGGCGAGTGCCAGCGTGACAAGACGTTTCTTTTTCATGGGTACGATCCTTTCCGGGCCTTCCTGCATCGTTTTGGGAGCATAGACCTCGGCCTCGCGGATAAACCAATCGTCCAGACCGTCGAGCGCCGCGGATATCGTTTCCCGTTTCATACAAGCAATCCCTCCTTACTAAGATGATGTCGGAGTTTTTCGCGGAGGCGGTAAAGGCGGACAGCCACGCTGTTGGCGGTGGAGCCGGTCATGGCGGCGATATCCTGCATCGAATCGGAGTACCAGTACCGGCGCACGAAAAGGAACCGGTCGGTATAGCTCAGCGACGAGAGAAATGCATTGATCGCCTCGGAGAGTTCCTTCGCATCGTACGCCTCCTCCACGCTGCCGCCGGCGGCGAGACAGCCTTCCAGCTCATCGAGCGCGGCGTCGTAGCGGCTGTTTCGCTTTTTCGCGGTGTTGGCGTGGTACTTCGCCGCGGCAAGATTGCGCGCGATCTTGCATACGAACGTCCGCAGCGGATCGGGCTTCTGCGGCGGGATGGCATTCCAAACGGCGAGATAGGTGTCGTTGAGGCACTCCTCCGCGTCCCTTTCGCTGCCGAGAATGTTCCGGGCCACGCGCGCCGCGGCGCTGCCGTGCGCTTTGGAAAGCTCTGCGATCGCCTGCTCCGAGCGCTCAAAAAACAGGCGGATGATCTCCTCGTCGGTCATGGGCTGTCACCTCCTTTCGCCTTCACCCATATACTATGGATCGACACCCAGTCATTAACAGAAAAAAGAAATATTTAAGCAAATATGCGAAATGCGCCCCGAGCGGGGCGCATTTCATATTATGGATTCTTTAGAGCGTGCAGGCATATACGAACGCAACGAGCGTGAGCAGCACGCCGGAGACGATCGAGCCGGACCAGAGAACATACCGAAGATCGGCGCCCTCCAGCGGCTTGCGCTTCGGTCTCACCGGCGCGGCGGGGCGCTGCGGCGCTGCGGCGTACGGCGGCGCGGGATAGCCCTCCGGGGCGGAAATGCCGCTTCCGTAAAAAGCGGTCTCATATTCCGGCTGCGGGGCGCGCGGCATCTCCGGCTGCGGCGGGGCATAGGGTGCCTCCGGCGCGGGGGCGGAGCCCTGCGGCGGGTAGGGCGGATAGACGGGTTGCGGCGCGTAATATGCGTTCGGGGGATAGGGGGCGTTATACCGCGGATCGTACGCCGGAGCAGTGTAAGGATCGTAGTACGGCGCGCCGTAGGCGGGCGCTGCATAGCCCTGCGGCGGATAGGGCGCGGCGGCGTAAGGATCGTACCCGGCCGGGGGATAGGGCGCAGCATAGCCGCCGTAGGGGTCATAGCCCTGCTGCGGCGCGTAGCTCTGCGGTATATACGCCGGAGCGCTGCGGCGCTCAAACGGCATATCACCGCCGACCGTTTCGTATACCGGCACATCCCGCGCCGGTTTCTTCGGCTTTTCGGGCGCGGTGAACGGGTTTTCCCACTCCGGCTGCGCCATGGCCTCGGGAGCGTATGTACGCGCGGCGGCCTCGTCGCGGGGGATGCGGTCCTGCATCTCTTCCGCGGGGCGGGCAAAGCGCTGCCGGATGCTGCCCATGACCTCCGCCGCCGTGGGGCGGGGCTTCGGCGGGGTGAATTCCTGCTTTCGCAGCGCCTGCATCATTTCCGCCTCCGAGCCGAAGGCGCGGCTGGGGTCGGCACTCGCGGCGCGATCCCCGCCGGAAAATTTCTTTCGGATATCGGCAAAATTCATCGGCGCGCCTCCACGATCTGCCGGGCACGCTCGCCGTCGCGGGCGATCTGCGCGCCAAGCTCGTCGAGATCGGCAAAACGCCGCTCCGGACGCAGAAAATCAAAGAACTCAAGCGCAAGCGTGCGGCCATAGAGATTCCCGTCAAACCCGAGCAGATGGCTCTCCACGGTGACGACCGGCTCGCTGCTCACGGTGGGGCGAACGCCGATGTTCGTAACGGCGGGAAACTCGCCCTCCGGCAAAAGGGCGCGCGCGGCATAAACGCCGTGCGGCGGAACGAGCACGCCGGGCGCAAACTGCATGTTGACCGTCGGCGCGCCGAGATGATGGCCGAGCCGGTGGCCGTGGCGGACGACGTCCGTGAGGAAATGCGGATGCCCCATGAAATACTCGGCGCGAAGCATGTCCCCCTCGCGCAGAAGCGAGCGGATGTAGGTGGAGCTGACGGTGATGCCGTCAATCTCGACCTTATCGACCACATCGCATGTAAGGCCGTTTGCCGCGCAGTAATCGCGCAGGCGCCCGGTATTTCCCTCACCGCGCCAGCCGAAGCGGAAATCGTAGCCGACGACAAAGCCGACGACGCCGAGCTCTGCCTGGATGCTGCGCAGAAACTCCTCCCACGGCATATGCATCGTCTCCTCCGTGAAGCGGAAAAACTCGACGCGGTCGATGCCGAACAGCCGCCGGATGAGATTCGCGCGGTCAGGCGCGCTGTTGATGAGCGGCACGGGCGTGCCCTGCACGAGCGTGTCAGGGTGCGTGTCGAAGGTCATAACGGCACCTTCGACGCCGAGCGCTTCGGCGCGCTCGATCGTGCGGTTCAAAAGCGCCGCGTGGCCGCGGTGTACGCCGTCAAAAAATCCAAGAGCGAGAACGCATTTTCTCTCTGCCATGAATGATCAAACCTCAAAAAAACTTTTTACCGTAACGGCCTCGCCGTTCGCGACGCGCCCGATGGCGAGAAATTCGCCGTTTTCGGAATAAAAGCGCGTTTCTCCGTCCGGCGCGTCGGTCCGGAACGGATTTCCGCAGCGGCAGCGCTTTTCCTGCGCGGCGGTGAGCGTCAGAGACGCCGCCGCGGAAAAGAGCGCGTCCGCCGGGAGAAGCGTATCGCGGTCGGCGCGCGTGAGCTCGCCGATGCGCCGGGCATTTTCCACGGAAAAGCTCCCGGAGCGCGTGCGCCGCAGCGCCGCCATGCACCCGCCGCAGCCGAGATACTCGCCGAGATCGTGGCAGAGCGTGCGGATGTAAGTGCCCTTCGAGCAGCGGATGCGGAGCATGTGATCGCCGTTTTCCTGCCCGAGATAGTCGATGGAATGAATGGTTATGCGCCTTGCCTCACGCTCCACCTCCCCGCCGCGGCGGGCGATGTCGTAGAGCTTCCGGCCGTTGATTTTAATGGCGCTGTACATCGGCGGGATCTGCTCGATCTCGCCGGTGAACCGGGGAAGAGCGGCGCGGACATCCTCTTCCGAGGGTAAGACGTCCGACGAGCGCAGAAGGTTGCCTGTAATATCTTGGGTATCGGTAACGATGCCGGGCCGGAACGCAGCGATATATTCCTTCGTTTCCGCCTCGGCAAACGCCGCCGCGCGCGTGGCGCGGCCGACGAGCACGACAAGAAGCCCCGTAGCCAGCGGGTCGAGCGTACCGGCGTGGCCGATGCGACGCTCGCCCAGAATGCCCCGGAGCTTGGAAACGCAGTCCTGGCTTGTCCAGCCCTCGTCCTTATCGAGAAGCAGAATACCGTTTACGCCCATACTTCCTCCACGGCGCGGCGCACCGCGTCCGCCGTTTCGTCCGGCGGGAGATCCAGCTCGCACCCGGACGCCATTTTGTGTCCGCCGCCGCCGAACCGGGCGCAGACCTGCGAGGCATCCACGCCGCCGTCCGTGCGCAGGGATACCTTGCTGCGCGGCGGGTCAACGGAGAGCTCGCGCACCGTTATGGCCACACGGTTGCCCCGAACCTGTCCGGCGAGCGAGGCGAGATCGCTGCAGTCGTCCTCGGTAACACCGGCGCGGCGCAGCATGTCAAGCGTGATGACGGCAATATTGATCGCGTGATCGCGGTAGGAGCGGAGCGAGGAGCACACCATGCCCTCGAGCGCGAGCCGCGCCGGGGACTTGGTGCGGAAAAAGATCTTGTTGAGCAGCGGCAGATCCGCCCCGGCGTCGCAAAGGCGCGCGGCGGCGCGGAACGTGGCGCTGTTGGTGTTCGCGTAGCAGAAGCAGCCCGTGTCGGTGGAGACGGCGATATAGAGAAGGTCGGCCTCCGTTTTGTCCGGCCCGCCGACCAGCGCATCGATGAGCGCGAGAACAAGCTCGCCGCAGGCGGCGCTGTGCGTCCAGATGACGGCGTTCTCCGGCTGCTCACCGCGGGGAACATGGTGGTCGAGCTTGAGGGAGATCTTCCCTTCAAACCCGAGGGCAAGGAGCTTGTTCTCCGCCACGTCCACGCTCACGCACGTCTCGGGGACGAACCCCTCCGGCGCATAGTACGGCGAAATGAAGGGGACAAACATCTCCGTGATCTCGGTGTTTTTATAAAGATGCGCCGTTTTTCCCAAACGGCGCAGTGCGTGGCACAGCGCAGAGGCGCTTCCGAGAGTGTCCCCGTCCGGCCTCTGATGCGTCACCAGAAGATAATTGTCGTGCGCGCGAAGATACGCGGCGCATTCCAGAAGTTCCATGGTTACCCGTTTTCCCCGTCTCTGGGCGAAGCGTCGTCCAGATGGCGGATGATGTCGTTGATGTGAGCGCCGTGCTCGATGGAGTGATCGAGCTCAAAGATCAGCTCTGGCGTATACCGCAGCGAAAGCGAGGTGCCCAGCTCGTGCCGCAGCCAGCCGCTGCACGATTTGAGACCCTTTTTGAGCTCTTTTTCGTTCACGTCGCCGAGCACGCTCAAATACACGGTGCAGTAGCGCAGATCGCCCGTCGTTTCGGTGCGGACGATGCTCAGCAGATCGCCCTGCTGCACGCGCGGATCCTTCACCTCGCGCAGGAGCGAGGCGAGCGTGCGCCGGATATCGTCGTTAATGCGCTGGATGTGATTGGACGGCATAATTTACCCTTCCTTTCTTTACAGCTGCTCGTTGACGAAGCACTCGATGACGTCGCCTTCCTTGATGTCGTTGAACTTTTCGACCTGCATACCGCATTCGTAACCGGCGGAAACTTCCTTGACGTCGTCCTTGAAGCGGCGCAGCGAAGCAAGCTCGCCCTCGAAAATGACGATGTTGTCGCGGTTGACGCGCACGCTGCAGTTGCGCTGGATCTTGCCGTCCTGCACATAGCAGCCGCACACGGTGCCGACCTTGGACACGCGGAACGTCTGGCGGACCTCGGCGTGGCCGATGATGACTTCGTGGAACTTCGGCGCGAGCATGCCCTTCATGGCGGCCTCGACGTCGTTGATGCAGTCATAAATGACGCGGTACATGCGCAGCTCGACCTTGGAGCGCTCGGCGCTGTCGCGCGCGGCGTTGTCCGGACGGACGTTGAAGCCGACGATGACGGCGTTGCTCGTCGAGGCGAGCATGACGTCCGACTCGTTGATCGCGCCGACGCCGGAATGGATGACGCGCACACGCACTTCCTCGTTGGAGAGCTTTTCGAGCGAGGTCTTGACGGCCTCGGCGCTGCCCTGCACGTCCGCCTTGACGATGATGTTGAAGTCCTTGAGATCGCCCTCCTGGATGCGGGCGAACAGATCCTCGAGCGAGACCTTCTTGCCCGCGCCCGCGGCAGCGGCGCTGCGCTGCGCGGCAAGGCGCTCCTCGGCGAGAGCGCGCGCCATGCGCTCGTCGGCGACGGCGTTGAACACGTCGCCAGCGGACGGCACTTCGGACATACCGGCGATCTCCACCGGGACGGAGGGGCCGGCATCGGTGATGCGCTCGCCGCGGTCGTTCGTCATCACGCGCACACGGCCGACGGCAGTACCGGCAATGATGATGTCGCCGGTGTGGAGCGTGCCGTTCTGCACGAGAACGGTCATGATCGGGCCGCGGCCCTTGTCGAGACGCGCTTCCACGACCGTGCCGCGCGCCGGACGGTTCGGGTTGGCCTTGAGCTCCATGATCTCGGCCTGCAGCACGAGATTTTCCAGAAGCTCCTTGACGCCCGCTCCGGTCTTCGCGGAGATCGGGCAGACGATCGTGTCGCCGCCCCACTCTTCGGGGACGAGATCGTATTTGGTGAGATCCTGCTTGATGCGGTCGGGGTTCGCGCCGGGGAGATCCATCTTGTTGATCGCCACGACGATCGGCGTACCGGCGGCCTTGGCGTGGTTGATGGACTCGATCGTCTGCGGCATGATGCCGTCATCGGCCGCGACGACGAGAATGGCAATATCGGTCACCATCGCGCCGCGGGCGCGCATGGTGGTAAAGGCCTCGTGGCCCGGGGTGTCGAGGAAGGTGACGGGGCTGCCGTTGACCATCACGCGGTACGCGCCGATGTGCTGCGTAATGCCGCCCGCCTCGCCCGCAACGACGTTCGCGCTGCGGATGCGGTCGAGCAGGGAGGTCTTGCCGTGGTCGACGTGGCCCATGACGACGACGACCGGCGCGCGGGGGACGAGTTCGTCCTCGGTATCGACGTGGTCATCAATAAGACGGTCCTCGACCGTCACAACGACCTCGTGCTCCACCTTGCAGCCAAGCTCCATGGCGACGAGCGCGGCGGTATCGTAATCGATCACATCGGACACGGACGCCATCACGCCGAGCTTGATGAGCTGCTTGATGACCTCGACCGCCGTTTTCTTCATGCGGGAGGCGAGCTCGCCGACGTTGATCTCGTCGGGGATGCTGACCTTGAGCTGCTGCTTCTTCGCGACCTCAAACTGCAGGCGCTGCATCTTGTCGCGCTCTTCCTGGCGGCGCTTGGCGCTTGCGACCTGCTGCTGGCGCTGCTTGTTCTTGTTCTGGATCTTCTCCTTGCCGCCGCGGCGGATGTCCTTGTCCTTCCCGGCGTTGCCGGCGTTACCGGCGATCTTGTCGAAGCGCTCGTCGTATTTCGAGAGATTCGCTCCGGCGGAGCCGCGGGTATCGACGACGCGCTTTTCCACGACCTGCTTCGGCTGGGCGGGCTTCTCCGGCTTCGGCTTCTGCGGCTGCTGTACGGGAGCGGCAGCTGCTGCGGGAGCCGGCGCGCTGCCGGCGGTCTTTTCCTGCGCGGGAGCGTCGGGCGTCTTCTCTTCCGGCGCCTTGGCGGGGGCCTTCTTCTCCTCCGGTTCGGGGGCGAAGATCTCGGCAATGCTGCCGACCTGGTGATGCTGCGTCAGATACTCGAAAATGAGATCCAGCTCGGCGTCCTCGAGAACCTGCATGTGGTTCTTCGGCGTCGTGGCATAGTCGGTGAGGATCTGGGAAATATCCTTGGAGGTCATGCCAAAATCCTTGGCAACCTCGTGAATGCGGTATTTAAAATCAAGCGCCATACTTATTTCCTCCTTTTTCCGCTCTCGGCGTGCTTACGGGGCGCGGCCTTCCGCCGCTTGAGCTTATCCTCGCGCTGGGCGAGAAGTTCGGCTGTTTCCTTCCAGCCGGGAAGCTCCTCGGCAAGCGCGGCGGCGAACCGCGCGGCGAGGGGCAGATCGGTGAAGCAGAGCATACTGCATCCGCGCTTGCCCAGCATGGCGGAGAGCTCCGCCTTCGTCCAGGGCAGCGTCTGCAGCGGCGCGCGGTGACCGTACAGAAAACCCGCGGCGCGTTTCTGCGCGTTGGGGGAAGCGTCGGCGGCGAGCATCAAAAGCCGCCCCTTTCCGGCGGCGATCGCCGTGCCGCTTCCTTCCTCGCCGACGGCGAGCATCCCGCCCTTCCGGGCGAGACCGAGATACTGCGCTGCCTTATCCATCGCCCGCCTCCAGTTCCGCCGTGAGCCGCGCCCACACGTCCTCCGGCACGGGGACGGACAGAGCGCGCTCGAGCGCGCGCGATTTGACCGCGCGCTTCAGACATTCGCTGCTGCGGCAGAGATAGGCGCCGCGTCCCGGCACCCTGCCGCGCAGATCGATGGAGAGCTCCCCCTCCGGCGAGCGGACGACGCGGATCAGTTCGGTTTTCGGTTTTTGTTCACGGCAGCCGATGCACTGCCGGAGCGGTACGGTTTTCGGCAAAAGCGCTCCTCCTGAAATGTATGTGGACTGGCGGGGTTTGTTTGATGGGCGGTTTATTCGTTCGCGGCGCTCTCCGGCTTGATATCGATTTTATAACCGGTGAGACGCGCGGCGAGACGGGCGTTCTGGCCCTCCTTGCCGATGGCGAGAGAGAGCTGGCTGTCCGGCACGATCACGCGGCAGCTGTGGCCTTCCTCGAGCACCTCAACGGAGAGGACCTCCGCCGGGGAGAGCGCCGAGGCAATGTACTGCTCGGGATCCTCGCTGTATTTGATGATATCGATCTTCTCGCCGCCGAGCTCGTTGACGATGCTCGCCACACGCCCGCCGCGGGGGCCGACGCACGCGCCGATCGGATCGATCTCGGGATCGGCGGAGTAGACGGCCATCTTCGTGCGGCTGCCGGCTTCGCGGGCGATGGAGCGGATCTCCACCGTGCCGTCGAAGATCTCGGGCACTTCCAGCTCAAAGAGCCGCTTGACGAGACCGGGGTGCGTGCGGGAGATGAGCACCTGCGGGCCGCGGGTGGACTTACGCACCTCGACGACATAGACCTTGATGCGGTCGCCCTCGGTGAGCTCTTCGCCCTTGATGCGCTCGGTGGCGGAGAGCATGGCCTCGGTGAATTCGCTGTTGGAGCTGATCTTGATGGACACGGCGCCGGTGCGCGGATCGATGCGCGTGACGACACCGGTGAGGATCTCGTGCTCCTTGGAGGTGAACTCGTCATAGATGATGCCGCGTTCCGCCTCGCGGATGCCCTGGATGATGACCTGCTTTGCCGCCTGCGCCGCGATGCGGCCGAATTTCTTCGTTTCGACCGGGATGCGGACGGTGTCGCCGATGCCGGCCTTCTTATCATAGTGACGCGCCTCGTCGAGCAGGATCTGCGTGGCGTCGTTCACATACTCGCTCTCCTCCACGATGGTCTTGAGAACGAACATGCTGATGGTCTTTTTATTTTCGTCCATGATGACCTCGACATTATCCTCGCAGTCGGGGTTGTCGCGCTTGAAGGCGGTCAGCAGGGCCTGCTGGATCTTCTCCTGCATGTATCCGCGGGGGATGCCCTTTTCCTTTTCGATCTGCTCGATGGCGTCAAAAAATTCGGCGTTCATTGCACTCATCTATTTTTGCTCCTTACGTTATATCACGTTGTGATTTTTTACAGCACGCGCAGCCGTACCTGCGCGATCTGGGCCTTTTCAAAGGTGGTCTCTTTTCCGGCGATCGTCAAGGTAACGTCGCCGTCGCGGTATCCGGAGAGCGTTCCGACAAAGGACTTGCTGCCGTTCACCGGCTTATAGAGCCGCACCTCCGCGCCGCTGCCCATAAAGCGCGCAAAGTCGCCGGGGCGCTTGAGCTCGCGCTCGGCGCCGGCGGAGCTGACCTCGAAAACGTAGCTGTCCGGAATGGGGTCTGCCTCGTCCAGCACGGGATCGAGCGCGCGGGAGAGCGCCTCGCAGTCGTTGATGGAAACGCCGCCGTCCTTGTCGATGTACACGCGCAGAAACCACTGTCCGGCCTCGCGGATGTATTCCACATCCCAAAGCTCCAGACCCAGCGTTTCGGCGACGGGCGCGGCCAGCGCGGTCACGGTCTCGGTGACTTTACTCATAAAAAATCCTCAATTTCCAGTTTCTGACAAATTCTTTTAAATCAACAAAAAGAGTGGGTTTTGCCCACTCTTCCTGTTTCTTACGTTCGTACGAGGGGATTATACCACCCTCCGCGCGCGATTGCAAGTGATTTCATTAAATTAATATAGAGTATACGGGAAATTTTCACCCGTTTACCCGTTCATTGCGGTGAGGACGTTGCCGTAGTCCACCTGATAGTTCGCGCCCTCGTAGGTGCCGTTGAGCATGGACATGGCGCGGTTCCAGGCGTCGCCGCCCTCGGTGTAAGGCTGGGGCTGGTAATTGTTCAGCGTGTTCGGCCCGAGTACCGTGGTGTCGGGGCCGACAGTGCTGCTCAGCGAGCAGGGGATGAAAGTATAGCTGTCAAGCGTGATGTCGCTGCCGGTGCGCTTGAGCGTGAGCTGCGCGATGCCGGTGTCGTAAGCGCCGGGGTCGGTGCCGTTGCCGGGGTTGGTGTGGCCGCCGAAGATGAAGTTGCCGAGACCGTAGAAGATGACGCCGCCGTTATAATCCTCCGCCGGCTGGAGCCGGTGGGCGTGCGTGCAGTACACGGCGTTGAAGCCGGTGTCCACGGTGTAACGGCAGAGCTCGGTCTGCACATCGGTCGGCTCGTAGTACCCCTCGCGGCCCATGTGCAGGCACGCGATCGTGAAGTCCGCGCCCGCCTCCTCGAGCGATTTGAGCCCCGCGGCGATCTTCTGCCGGGAGACTGCCACGAGCTGCTCCTGCGCCTGCGCGGAGAGAATGCTCATGGCGTTGTAGGTGAGCTGGTTATAAAGGCAGTAAATGCCGACCTTCACGCCGCCGTCCTTTTCGTAGATATACGTTTCGTCCTCACCCGCGTAGGCGACGCCCACGGCGTCGAGCGCGGCGGCCGTGTCGTCATAGGCGCTCTGGCCAAAGTCCATCGTGTGGTTGTTTGCCAGCGTCACGAACTCCACGCTGCCCGCGGTGAGGATGTTCGCGTAATCCGCCGGGGCGAGAAACACGAACTGCTCAATGGAATCGTAATACTTGTCCGAGAGGTTGCACTCAAGATTGGCGATCGTGAGATAGTCTTTTTCAAAGTACTGCACGGTTTTGGCGAAGGGATAGTCGTAGTTTTTCCCGACGACGGTCTGCAGCGCCGTGCCCCACCCGCGGCGGGTCTTTGCCTCGGCGAGCGTGCAGTCGCCCACCATGGAAACGGTGAAGTATTCGGGGCTCGGCTCCGGCGTCGGTTCCGGTGTCGCGGTAGGCTCCGCGGTGGGCGCAGCCGACGGTTCGGGCGTGAGCTCGGGGCCGGAGGTCGGCGGCACGGGCGTTTCGCTCGCCGCCGGCGCGAGCGTTTCGGCGCTCTCCGCGTTATTTACCGAAACGGCGCGCACGGCAACGAGCACAACGAGCGCGAGCGCGAGCAGACAGAAAACGATCAGCGCCGGAACGGATACCCGGCGGGAAGGACGGTGTTGCATGGCGTATCTCCCGTGTTATTCGGTGAAATGGATGTGGTTGTTGATATGATCCTGACAGAAGCAGTGATACCCCGCGCAGCGCGAGCAGTAGCGGAACTCCAGCTCCGGATGGTCCGCGTCGGTGCGGCCGCACACGGCGCATTTGTAGCGGTACGGGGCGCTCTGCTGCTCGCGGCGGATGCGCTGCGCCTCGCGCTTGAAGTTCACGGTCTTGCGGATCTGCCCGGGCCGCCGGAAGTGTACGGAGCCGAAGAGCATATCCCCGCAGAAAAGCAGATAGTTGAGCGTCGCAACGACCGGCAGAAGATTGAGCGGGAAGCGGAGCGCGAAGATCTCATAGACGAAGTACGCCGCGTTCGCCACGGCAAGCCACTTGATCTTGATCGGGATGATGTACATGAACAGCACCCGCTGGTCGGGATAGTACGTTGCGAACGAGAAGAACATCGAAAGATAGATGAACTCCGCGCCGATGCTCATCGTGATGCCGCCGAACAGATAGACAAGGAAAGCGTACAGGATCGTGAACACCATACCGGCGAGGAAGTACATGTTGAACTTGGCCTGTCCCCACTCGCGCTCCATCGAGGTGCCGATGAAGTAATAGAAATAGAGGAACAGCAGCCCCCAGATGCCGCCGGTGTCCGGGATGAGCACGAAGGTCACCAGCCGCCAGATCTGCCCGCGCAGGACCATCTGCGGATTGAGCGCGAGAAAATAGCGCACCGTGCCGGTGCGGTCCATCAGCGTCAGCAGCCAGACGACGGCGTTGCCGATGATGAGATAGCGCATGAGATTTTCCACGCCGAAACGCGGATGGCGGACGCAGTAGCGCTCGACCCAACGCATGAATGCTTTCAAATCAAAACTCCTTTCCAGAGGAAAACTGTAACGGAATACTTAATTATACCACATCCGGACGAAATTTCAATCCGGGAATTGGCCGTCTTACGAATGCGGTTATTGTGGGGGTTCTGACGGAAGAGAGAAAGATCGTATATAACACCCGAGGGAAGAGAAGCGCGTGACGGTCACCGCGGGCGTTAATATAATATGGTTAGCTGTTAACTGCGCCAGAGTCGGCCTTTGCTCGAGGATAGCAGTATAAAACGCTGTAAAATTTATTGTTGAATTTTACAGCAGAACGGCGTATACTATTCGCAAAGGAGTTGATCACTATGCCGAACATCAAGCCGATCTCCGATCTGCGGAATTACACGGAAGTATTGCAGGATGTAGCGGCGGGTGCGCCCGTTTTCCTGACGAAGAACGGCCGCGGCCGGTACGCTATTGTGGACATTCAGGATTTCGAAAAAGCGCAGGCCACGCTGAAGCTTATGAGTGAGCTCGCAAAGGGCCGCCGATCCGGTGAGACCGAAGGCTATCTGACTCCGGAGGACATGAGAGCGCACTTCCGCGCCAGAGCGAATGAAGAATAACATCCATTATTCAGCGGAGTCCCGCCGTGATCTGGACGATATATGGGACTATATAGTGTCGGAGCTTCAAAACCGTGTGGCGGCGGAGCGCGTGGTGGATCGCATTCTGGACGCGGTTGAACGCTTGAAAGATTTTGCGGAAATGGGCGCTCTGCTGTCCTCCGTCGCCGACGTCGGCGGGGACTATCGGTTTCTTGTGAGCGGGAACTACATGGTTTTCTATCGCGTGAACGGAAGAGATGTTTTTATCGACCGAGTTTTATATGGCCGTCGTGATTATCTTCGGGTTCTTTTTCGGGATATGAGCATGAGGCAGGACGATTAAAAGTAACCGCAGCGGTTCCAATTTTGGAGCCGCTGCGGTTTTCCTATCATATGCTCAATCCATCGGGAGCGGGATGGGCTTTTTTAGCTCCAGACGGCCGTAGCAGACGAGCTTTGCCGCTTTGTCCGGCGGGATCATGCGGTCATCTTCGGCGTGGGCGCGGTTCACGGCGAAGAGATACACCGTGCCGCGGCTGTCGGCGCAGAACTGCCGGAAGACGATCCCTCCGTCCGTTTCAAAAAGCCCGATGTCGCCGTCGTAAAGCTCGGTGCGCCGCCGGAGATACGCCGTGCCGCCCTTTTTGATCCACGGCGCGAGCGAATCGTCCGTGACCGCAACGGCAAAATCGGCGTCCGTGCCCTTCGGCACGGGGATGGTGTCCCAGAGCATGCGCTCACCGCCTTTCGCTTGATCTTTCCTTCAGCATACCGATTCCGGACGGAAAGGTCAAGACGGCAGAAAAAAGAAAAAGCAAAAGTGGCGCTTTCCGTTGCAGATGGCGGGATCGTGTGGTAAAATATATTATCTATACCTATGCGCAATATCAATATGGAAATATAAAGAAGGAATTTAACGATATGGAAAACCGTGAACAGGAGATCCGTCAGGACAGGGAAGATCTGATCGAGGGGCGCAACGCCGTTGCCGAGGCGATCCGCGCCGGGCGGACGATCGATAAAATTTTCGTTGCCCGCGGCGACACCGACCGCACCCTTGCGCGCATTCTCGCCAAGGCGCGGGAAAACGGCATCGTCGTCACCGAGTGCGACCGGCGCAAGCTCGATTCTCTCAGCGCCACGGGCGCGCACCAGGGCATCATCGCGCAGGCGGCAATGCGCGAGTACGCCTCCATCGAGGATATTCTGGAGCGTGCCGCCGAGCGGGGCGAGGATCCGTTCATCGTCGTGTGCGACGAGATCGCCGATCCGCACAATCTCGGCGCGATTCTGCGCACCGCCGAGTGCGCGGGCGTCCACGGCGTCATCATCCCCAAGCGGCGCGCCGCCGGGCTCACCGCCGTGGTGGACAAGGCGAGCGCGGGCGCGGCGGAGCATATGCTCGTCTCGCGCGTGACGAACATTCCCGCGGCGCTCGGTGAGCTGAAGAAAAAGGGTCTCTGGGTCTACGGCACGGCGGCGGACGCTCCCGCCGATCTGTGGCAGACGAAAATGACCGGCCCCGCGGCGCTTGTCATCGGGTCGGAGGGCTTCGGCATGGGCCGCCTCGTTTCGGAGCAGTGCGACTTCACCGTGGGCATCCCCCTGCTCGGCAAAATCACATCGCTCAACGCCTCCGCGGCGGCGGCGATCCTTATGTATGAGGTCGTCCGCCAGCGCAGAGATTCCTGAGACGGAGGGAGCTATGGCAAAACGCGATACAGGCGGCGTTCCCCGGAGCTTCGGCGCGCCGGGCTTCTCGCTCGAGAGCATTCTCGAGGAGTGCCGGGACAAGGCGCCGGAGGAGACCGCCGCGCCGGAAACGGCGGAAACGGAATACCGGCCGGAGACGGAGGGCTGTTCCTCCGAGCAGGCGGATTACCCGGCAGAGACGGAGTACGAGGCCGAATATCCGGACGAAGAAGCGGAATACCCCGAATACGAAGAATTTGATACCGGCGAGCCGGAGTATGAGACCGCGCCGGACGAGCCGGAGGAGACCGGGGAACCGGACGGGCGGTACTATGAGGACGCGCCGGAGCCGGAAGAGGCCGCCGAGGGCGAAATATACGACGAAGGCTTCGAGGACGACGCGGACTTTTACGCCCCGCCCCTTGAAGCGCCGGACGAGCCGGAAGTCTCGGAAGAAGGCGAAGAGCCGGACGAGCCGGAGAAAAAAAGCAAAAAGAAAAAGGGCCTTGGCAGCGTATCCCGCCGCGGGCGGGGCCGCGCGCCGGGGCCTTGGGGCAAGCTCGTGGGGCTTCTCGCCGCGGCGTCGATCCGCCGGGCGAACGATCTCTCCCAGCCCGACCCGGAGCCGGAGGACGTAACGCTTGAAATGCCGCCGCAGCGCGCGGCGAAGCATTATGCCGCGCAGATGCCGAGTCTGCGCCTGCGCTTCTTTGCGGCGGCGGCAGTCTGCGTGCTGCTCGCGTGGATCACTCTTTCGTATGACTTCGGCCTGCCGCTGCCCGGCAGTCTCGGCACGAACGCGAGAGCGACGTCGCTCGTGTGTCTCATCGGGATGCTCTCGGTGATGCTCATCGGACTGGACGTTGTGACGGCGGGCGTCATGGGGCTCATCCGCGGCCGCGCGGGGGCGGAATCCATGATCGTTCTCGCCGCGATCGCCGCGGCGGCAGACGTGATCTATATCGCCGCGAGCGGCGACGGCTCGCACGGCGTCACCTTCGCGGTGATCCCCGCGGCGGCGGTCATGTTCGCGCTGCGCGGCGCGTGGTACAGCTGCCGGGCGTACGCCGATTCCTTCCTTGCCCTGCATCACGCCAAGGACGCCTATGCCGTCACCTCCGAGGTGCTGCCGGGGAAGAAGGAGCGCATCCTCATCAAGTCTCGCCGCTCGTCGGACGGTCTTGTCCGCCGCAGCGAGGAGCCGAGCGGCGCGGAAGCGCTCGCCATGGCGGCGTTTGTGCCGATGGCTGTCGGCTCGCTCGCGCTGGCGCTGGCGCTCTCGCTCGGCGCGCAGGATATGAAGGCGTTTTTCCATCTCTTCTCGCTTATGACGGCGCTTTGCGCTTCCTTCAACTGGACGCTCTCGTTCCCGATCCTCTTCTCCCGCACGGCGCGCCATCTCATGATGCGCGGCAGCGCTCTGGCCGGATGGTCCGGCGCACGCGATGTCGGCCGGTCGCGCCGGCTCGTGCTCACCGATACCGACATTTTCCCCGAGGACGCCATCGAGATCACGGGCGTGCGCTTTATGGACAAGAGCCGCGCCGCGCAGGTGCTCGGCATCACCGGCAGCATGCTCGATGCGGCAGGGACGGGTCTTGCCGCGCCCTTTGCCGAGCTGATGCGCCGGAAAAACGCCGCCATGCAGACCGTGGAGGATTTCTCCGTCGGCGAGGGCGGCGCGAAGGGCATGGTGCAGGGCGAGGAGGTCCGCATCGGCACGCTCGCGTATATGCATCTGAGCGGCGTGAAGATCCCCGACAAGATCAAGGAGGAAAACGCGCTCTATACCGCCGTATCCGGCGAGCTGGCGGCGGTGTTCCCGCTGCGCTACCGCCCGATGGCGAGCGTGCAGCGCGCCCTGGCCGCTCTGCGCCGCGAGCATCGCAAGCCGATCTTCGCCGTGCGCGACTTTAATCTTGACCCTCTTCTTCTGCAGAAAACGTTCGGCGTATCCGCCGAGGGCTTCCAGTTCCCGTCCTCCGCCGAGCGGTACCGCATTTCCGGCATCCCCGCCTCGGCGGGCAGCCCTGCCGCCGGTATGATGGCGCAGGACGGTCTCGACACGCTCGTGGACTTTGCCGAATGCGGCACGAAGCTCCATTCCTATGGCCGCGCGTGCGCGTGGTGCTGCGTCATCTGCGCCGCGCTCGGCGCGATCCTTGCGGTGGTCCCGGCATGGCAGGGACTGTGGACGGCGATCGGCGCGGGGCGTGTGCTGCTCTATATGCTCGCGTGGATCATCGTGCCGCTGGCGCTGCGGACGCTGCTGCAAAAATAATTATTGCCAAAAAAACTGTCATAGTGTATAATTTATCCTCGTGGCGCTCCCCTGTTTTTTCGGAAGAATGACAAGGCCGATTCACAGGACAATGAATTAAAGTTTTTTAAGATAATTATAAGGAGAGGACAACCCATGAGCTACACAACCAAGGACATCCGCAATGTCTGCCTGCTCGGTCACGGCGGCAGCGGCAAGACCACCCTTACCGAGAACATGCTCTACCTGACCGGTGCCATCGACCGTCAGGGCAAGGTCAACGACGGCAACACCGTCTGCGACTATGACGCGGAAGAGATCAAGCGTCAGGTAACGATCTCCGCGGCTATTGCTCCCATTTCCTTCGGCGGCAAGAAGATCAACGTGATCGACTGCCCGGGCTTCCAGGACTTCGCCGGTGAAGTCGCCGCCGCGCTGCGCGCGGTCGAGGCGGGCATCATCTTCTGCACCGCGAAGGACGGCCTTTCCGTCGGCGCGGAGCGCAACTGGAAGCTGCTCAAGGCCGCCGGCAAGCCGGTCGCCTTCTACGTCTCCAAGCTCGATGAGGAGCACGGTGATTACTTCGGCGTGCTCGAAGCGCTGCAGGCCAAGTACGGCAGCATCGTCTGCCCCGTGACGATCCCCGCCTCCGACGGTACCGGCGTCATCGATCTCGTGCACAACATCGCGTATGAGACCAACGGCAACAAGACCGCGAAGGTCGCCGTCCCCGCCGCCGACGCCGGCAAGGCCGAGGAGCTGCGCGAGGCTCTTATGGAGACCGCCGCGGGCGCTACCGAGGAGCTCATGGAGAAGTATTTCGAGGAAATGACCCTCTCCGAGGAAGAGCTTGTCACCGGCATCAAGGCCGGTCTGAAGGACCGCAGCGTCGTTCCCGTGTTCTGCGGCGTCGGTACGACCGGCGTCGGCACGCAGGCTCTGCTGCAGGCCATTCTGGACTATGTCCCCGCGCCCGACGAGGTCGAGGGCATCGATCCCAACGGCCCGACCGCCGGTCTCGTGTTCAAGACCGTGTCCGACCAGTTCGGCAAGTACAACTTCATCAAGCTCGTCAGCGGCAAGCTGACCGCCGATATGTCTCTGCGCAATTCGCGCACCGGCAACACCGATAAGCTCGGCCGTCTGTACACCATGTGCGGCAAGAAGACCACCGAGGTCAAGGACGCCTGCTGCGGCGACATCGTCGCCATCGGCAAGATGGACTGGAAGACCGGCGACACCGTGTGCGACCCGAAGGCCGAGATCGAGCTTCCCGCCATCGAGATCGCGGAGCCCTGCTACTCCATGTGCATCTCCCCCAAGACGAAGGGCCAGGACGACAAGATCGCCAACGGTCTCGCCCGTCTGAACGAGGAGGACATCTCCTTCACGGTCGTCAACAACGCCGAGACCCACCAGATGGTCCTCTCCGGCGCCGGCGATATCCAGCTCGACGTCCTCTGCGCCAAGCTGAAGAGCCGCTTCGGTGTCGAGAGCGAGCTCAAGCCCGCCCGCGTGCCTTACCGCGAGAAGATCAAGGCGAAGGTCGAAGCCCACGGCCGCCACAAGAAGCAGACCGGCGGCAGCGGTCAGTTCGGCGATGTCTGGATCCGCTTCGAGCCCCAGGAGGAGTCTGAGGAAATGATCTTCGCCGAGGAAGTTTTCGGCGGCAGCGTTCCCAAAAACTTCTTCCCCGCGGTCGAAAAGGGCCTGCGCGACGCCGTGCAGAAGGGTGTCCTCGCCGGCTACCCGCTCGTCAACCTCAAGGCCACGCTGTACGACGGCTCCTACCACCCCGTTGACTCCAACGAAATGGCGTTCAAGACGGCGGCACAGCTTGCCTACAAGGACGGCATCCCCCGCGCGAAGCCGACCATTCTCGAGCCCATCGGCCTGCTGAAGGTCACCATTCCCGACGCGAACCTCGGCGATATCATGTCCGATATCTCCTCCAAGCGCCGCGGCACGGTGCTCGGCATGACCGCCGAGGACGGCATGCAGATCGTTGAGGCCGAAGTCCCCATGGCCGAGATGAGCTCCTACACGATCGACCTGCGCTCTATGACGCAGGGCCGCGGCTCCTTCACCTGCAAGTTCGTGCGCTACGAAGAGGCCCCCGGCAACGTCCAGCAGAAGGTCATCGAGGAAGCCAAGGCCCTCGCCGACGCCGAGTAATTCCCCAATCGAATACCAAAAGAGGCGGCTCTCGGAGCCGCCTCTTTCGTATGCAATAAAAACCTCGCAGAGAGAGGTTAATATCAAAGGGGAGTCCCGCTGCGCGGGATTCCCCTTTTAAGGGCGTTAGCCCTTCATATCCATGAGCTTCTGCTTGAGTTCGCCCTCGATGCGGCCAAGCTCTTCCTCGGCCTGGGCGCGGCGGGTGCGGCCGTCGTCCTGGATCTGGCGGACTTCCTCAAGCGTGGCGATGAGGTGCTCGTTCGTCTTCTTGAGCGTTTCCAGATCAACGATGCCGCGCTCGGACTCCTTCGCGACCTCGACCGAGCCGGTGTGCAGCGCCTCGGCGTTGCTCAGCAGGAGCCGGTTCGTCACATCGGAAACGGCGCGGGAGGCTTCCATCGCCTGCTTGGAGTGGTACATGCTCAGCCCCAGCACCATCTGGCTCTTCCAGAGGGGGATGGTGTTCACGATGGCGGTCTGGATCTTCTCGGTCATGAGAAGGTCGTTATTCTGGATCATGCGGATCTGCGGGGACATCTGCAGGGAGATCGTGCGGGTCAGCTCCAGATCGTGCAGCTTCTTCTCAAAGCGGCCGATGAGGTTCGTGAAATCGTTCACGGCCTGCGCGTCCTCGGGCAGACCGGACTTCTCCGCCTTCGCGCGCAGCTCGGCGAGATCCTTTTCGCGCAGCTCCTGCACGCGGAGCTTGCCCGCGATGATGTACATCGTGAGCTCCTTGAAATACGCCTGATTGAGCTCGAACATGCGGTCGAGCGAGGCGATGTCCTTCGCGAGGACGACCTGGTGGTTCTGCAGCTGCTGGGTGATCTTGTCCACGTTGATCTCGGCCTTGTCGAACTTCGCCTTCGTCTCCTCCATGGAGCGGGAGGCCTTTTTGAAGAGACCGCGGAGACCCTTCTTCTGCTCGGCTTCGTCGTAGTCAAGATCCTTCAGCTCCACGACGAGGCTCGTGAGCATGTCGCCGACCTCGCCCATGTCCTTCGTGCGTACCTTGCCGAGCGCGGCGCCGGAGAAATCGGCAATGTTCTTCTGCGCGGCGGCGCCGTAGGAAAGAACAAGATTCGTATCGGTCACGTCGATCTGCTTGGCAAACTCGCGCACGGCGGCCTGCTCCTCGGGGGAGAGACGGTCAATGTCGAGCTTTTCCGGCTCAACGGCGGGCTTTTCCTCTTCAACAACGAGCTGCGGAGCGGCGGGGGCTTCCTGCGCGGCGGCCTGCGTGGGATTGAGCGTCAGGGAAGGAACGTAAGTTTTTTCATCCATGGGAGGTGCTTCCTTTCATCGTTTGTTCGGAGCTTGTATCGGATGCGGGAGCGGGCGCGGCCTCGGCTGCGCTCTGCTGCTGTTCGTACTGCTTCATGAAATCCTTGATATCGAGATACCCCTTGCCGCCAAGCCCTTCGCGGGCGAGCATGGTGTTCATGGTGTCGATGTCCATCTGGATATCGGCGGCCTGATTGGCAAAGAGCGCGTCGAGCTGCTTTTTGTAGGCCGCGATCGTCGTATCGAGCATTTCCTCAATGCGCTGCATCGAGCCGGTGATGTTCTCTCCGCCGAACTCCTGCGCGCTCATGCGGTCGTAGGCGTTGAGCAGGCGGATCGTAGTGGGGAGATAGAAATCGAGAAACTTCCGGATCTGCGGCACATCGGCGGGATCGTCGATAGCGTCGCGGATGATCTTGTCGGAAACGCTCATCAGCTCGTTGATCCGGCTGCGGATCTCCGGGTTGGGGATGGAGGCGTACAGCCGTCCCATCTCCTTGAGCGCCGTGCGGCCCTCCTGAATGACGGCCTGCACCTCGGGCGAGTAGGGGCTCGGCTCGTCGGCGTGCGCTTCCTGCGCGGCGGGCTTTTCGGGTTCGGGCGTTACTTCCGTGTACTGCACGGGGATCGCTGCCTGCTCGTCCTTCCTCTTTTCCGCCTTACGGCGCAGCGCGTTGGCCGCCCACACGGACGCCATAATGGCGAGACCGGCGGCGATCAGCCCGCCGGACAGCCGGAGGACCGGAAGAATGAACGCAAAAAATACCCATATAAGAACGATCGTGCCGACCGGCCCGATGCCGCGGCGACGCTTTCTCCGCATAAAACCGCCTCCTTCGAGAATCACATTACATTCTACATGGATTCGCCTTTTCCGTCAAGCACAGTTGTATATCTGTTCACTTGAATTATGAGGTGGTTTGGTATATAATACAAATTGGCCCTGTAGGCGCACAGCCGGGAGACACCGGACGGCCGGTGTCCCCCGTATCGAAAAAGACAGTGCTCGAGCCTCTGCCCGCAACCATACTTATGCCGGGGGACGACCCCGCGACACATACCGGAGGAATACCGCCATGCTGAAGATCGCCCCGTCCATCCTGTCCGCCGATTTCGCCCGTCTGGGCGAGGAAATCGAATCCGTCCGGCAAGGCGGCGCGGACTGGATCCACTATGACGTGATGGACGGCGTCTTTGTCCCGAACATCTCCATCGGCCTTCCCGTGCTCGCCTCGGTGCGGAAGGCGACCGATATGTTCCTCGATGTCCACCTTATGATCGAAAAGCCCGTGCGCTACGCCAGACGCTTCTGCGAGGCGGGGGCCGATCTTGTAACGGTACACGCGGAAGCCGACACGCCGGAGAATATCACGGCGGCCATTGCCGAGATCAAGGCCGCAGGGAAAATGGCGGCCGTGGCGCTCAAGCCCGCAACGGCGGCGGAGGCGGTGCTCCCGTGGCTCGATACGCTCGACATGGTGCTCGTGATGACGGTCGAACCGGGCTTCGGCGGGCAGAAGTTCATGGCGGATATGCTGCCGAAGATCGAAACGATCCGCGCCTGGATCACGGAGCGCGGCCTTTCCTGCGCGCTCGAGTGCGACGGCGGCATCGACGCGAACACCGCGCCGCTCGTGAAGGCGGCGGGGTGCGATGTGCTCGTGGCGGGCAGCGCCGTTTTCGGCAGGGCGGACCGCGCCGCGGCCGTCTCTTCGATCCGAAGCGTCGATTGACAAGGGCCCACACGTCGGACAGCCAGCCTTTTCGGTGCTTTTTGCCCTTTTGTCCTTGGCGGGCGACAGCCCGCCTGCGTCC
>ERZ1673738.1403-NODE-1403-length-36497-cov-7.566215_pt1 | contig 36497 bp, 26 predicted proteins | sample MGYA00580198_ERZ1673738 | MGnify/ENA primary metagenome ERZ1673738 (study PRJEB41218, sample SAMN15661784) | gut metagenome | host: Homo sapiens | place: Canada: London | collected 2015-08-20/2019-03-30 | study: EMG produced TPA metagenomics assembly of...
ATAATCTTTTTCGATTACCATATCGATATACGAAAAGCAAAGGAAATCGCCTTGAAGGATGCGGGCGTATACGCGGACAATGCAAAGATAACGTTCACCGTAGAAGAGTACGTCGGAGGAGGTATAAAAACCCCGTATTTCTACTTCGTGTTCAACAACGACACGGTGCAATGGACTTACCGCATTGACGCTACTCTCGGCATCGTACTTGAAAAAAGTGAAGTTACGTTGCTTATTTCGTTACAAAAAAGCAAGAGAAAAGGCGTGGCGTACTGCCACGCCTGACTCTGAACCCCGCGCCCTTTACCCGCATCCCCTGCTGGAACAGAGGTAAATCGGGCTTTTTTTTGCGCTTTTTCGACAAAACAAGACAAAGCAAGTTACGGCGAATGCGGTATATTGGTTAAAAACGGCGGTCGCGGTGCGGCCCGAGGAGTGCGTAATGTACTGCAAACGTGTGATGATTCTTCAACAGTCGGACAAAAGATTTGCCTGCCGCGGACGAGAGTTGTGCGGCATGGTCAAACTGGTCAACAATTCGGCAAGCGACACGCTGGTGACGGTGTTTGTCGCAAATGCTGACAACGGCGGTTTCGGCGAGTGGTGGTTGCTGCTTAGTTTTGCCGAGTCGGTGTTCGTCAAGCGGCTGCCCGACCTGAATAATCGTGTGTTCAGTCTGCCCGTGCAGCAATTGGACGACGTTGGGTGTCTGCTTGTCAAGAAGGAAAAACGCTGCTACGAGGTTGCCCGCGCAAGCCTCGGCAACGCCTCGCTTTGCGACAAACTGTTGCGCAATATAGACAAACTTGTGGATTACGTCGACGTCAACGCGCCTCGGCAAAACGAATCGCAGGTAACGCCGGCAGTCGACAGTATGGCGGCCACGGACAATGCGGCAGTAAGCGTTGCCGCGGCAAATTCCGCACGGGCGGCTGTTGGCGGAGAGGCGGTGGACGAGGAATACAAGCCGTATGTTTCTAAAGCGGCGGACAACTACGCCAATCTTGACCTTGCCGGGCTTCGCACGAACGCCGACGGACGGTACAAAAGCGTGGAAGATTACAGCGAAGCCTTTGAGCGGTTTTACGCCGTGGGCGGCGGTGCGGACTACTACAAGCAGGTCAGCAAGGAAATCGGGCGGCTGTTTGTCGAGTTTCCGCCGTACTATCCGCTTATAAAAAAGTACACGGAGTCGTTTTTCGTGCGTATCGATTTTCCTTCGTCCGAGCGGTATTTTGTGTTCGGTGTGCTGCAGCGAGAAGGCAAGGTGCGGTACATCTGCTACGGCTTGCCTGCGGAAAAGGAAGGCTTTTACGACAAAGATTTTGTGTATGTGGACAGTTCGCCGACATCGTTCTGGATGTTGTTTCAGGATGGGGATACCGGTGCCATTACTACACTGCCTACCCCTGTTTGACGGTGTTTGACGGCGCATATTGGCGCATCTTGCGGCTACGTTTGCCTGCCACGCTCAGTTACGTACGCTTAGTACGCGCCTTCGCGTTTCAGTCAACTGTTGCCACAATCTGCACCAATCTGCGCCGTCAAACGGGTTTGATGTAATAATAAAAACTGTTTTTCAATGAACGGGTGAAAGTTTATTTGTGCAGTCGGGGTGTCGCATCCCCGGCATCCCCCGCAGGGGCACTCAGCCCGGTACACGCCCGTGCTTCGTGGCGTAATTCAGTGCGTGCACGTCAGGTGCTTGCCACAATCTGCACCAATCTGCACCGTCAAACGGGTTTGAATAAGAATACAAAAAGCAGTTAGAGATTATATACGGTCGGGATGTCGCATTCCCCGGCATCCCCCGCAGGGGCACTCAGCCCGGTCGGTACACGCCCGTGTTTCGCGGCGTAATTCAGTGCGTGCACGATTGGAAAAACATTGCCTATTCAATATTTATCTTGCAAACAGTGTCTTGCAATGACATATTAAGAAACAACAATAAAGTGTTTATTTCTGCCCCCTCATCCGTCACTACGTGACACCTTCTCCCCGAGGGTGAAGGCTTTGATGGCTGTGCAGTTAAAAACTAACGGCTTAGTCGATTTTATTATTACGTCCGCCGAAGTTAGTAAACGTAAAATATGCAAGCCGATTGCAAACTGTTAGTAAACGTTATCAGGGGTGGCGAGGTGTTGCCAATTAGGGACATCGTCCGCGAGCCTGCGGCTGGGAAGCGTACCTACCACAAAGCTTCAATAGGCGAAGCGGCGCGAGGCATCAGCCGCTCCCATATTGGTAATTCCTCGGCAGGACCCCATAAGCATACTGCTTTACTTCGGCGCCATTTCGTTTTCGCCACGGCGCCCATATTCGTACTTTTTCATTCCTTGCCGCTGCTCGCTACCGCCGCTTCGCCGACCCTTTGTTCGTCTTTTGCGGCAGGACGTGACAACTTTGCCAAAAAGTGTTGCATTTTTGTGGAACATAGGGTATAATGAAAACCTATGTAGTAGTACATAAGGAGTAGTATAACCATGTTTAATACAAAACACAACAAAGCAATAGTAATCATCGCGGCTGTGTGCCTGTGCCTTGTATTTGTATTCAGCGCGTGCACGTCAACCTCGACATTCAAGGCTGTGGCGACCGAGGCAGGCGAAGTAAGCGGCAACGGCGGCAATGCAGTCAGATACGGTAAATATATTTTCTACGTCAACGGTTACCAAAGTGACGCAACTGCAGCAAACACCTACGACAACACCATTCGCGTGGGTCAGATTGTTCGCATTGCGGTAAGCGACCTTGAAGAGGCAATCGAAAAGACCAAGCAAAACAACAAATCTTCGTCGGTAATTTCTTCGGAAATTTCTGCGTTCATCGCCGAAAAGGCAACGGTAGTGGTGCCCAACTTCTACTACAGCAACAACACGACGGAAACGGGTCTTAACGGCATTTACATCTTCGACGGCAGACTGTATTACACCACGCCCAACGACGAACTTACCGCCGGCGGTGAAAAACTTACAAGCCAACTTGTGCTTAAAAGCGTCAAACTGGACGGCACGGAAGCAACTGCCACTCGTCATCACGTGTTTACAAGCAATTCTACTCAGATTATGCTGAGCCTTGTAGGTAATGACGTTTACGCCACCTACACCGCAGACAGCAAACTGTACTCGCTCAAACTTGACGGAAGCGAAGCGGTGGAACTGAAAATAGGCGAAGACGAAGCAAAACTGTCCAACATCAAGTACGACAAAGACGAAAACGGCAACTACATCGGCATCTTTGCAACGGACGAAAGCGGCAGCATTTGCCACTACACCGTAGGTGAAAAGGCAATCGTCAAGTACGTTACCATCGACAAGACCGCCGAAGGTCACGAAAAAGACAGCCTTACCGTCAGCAGCGTCAACAACGGTTACGTTTACTACACCAAGACAATCGACAGCGTGTCCGACGGCAAAGTGTATTACACCAACAAAGCCGTAGAGGACGGCAAGGACGTTGTGTTCTGCAACACAAGCATAAGCGGCTCATACGGCAACGGTATCAGCAAAATTTACGTTGACAGCAAGGCCGACGGCAACGTTACATACTACAACATCTACGTAAACGACAACGTTGACATGAAGGAAGAGGGCAAACGTGCGCTTCTCGTTGCGGAAGAAAACGTCAAGTCCATTACAATCGACCGTGTTGTAGGCAAGTACGTGTACTACACCGCAGACGGCGTAAACTACGTAATCGACAGTACAATTACAACGGCTGTCGAACACGGCACTGTTGTAGGCAAAGGTCTGTCCACAACGGCTACAGGCTGGTCCACGCCCGACGCGCTTGGTTTCACTCTTGACGGCGTAAACTACAACTACGTGTTTACCCTTGCAAGCGGCAGTGTGTCCGTTGTCAAGTTCGACGCTGAAAAGGTTACAAATTCTACGTCCGCAACAATCACGTTGGTCGAACAAAGCGACAAATAAGCGACATTCGCAAACAAACAAAATCAAAAGGCAAATTCCCGTCAGGGCGTTTGCCTTTTTTTTGTTGCCCGCAAGCCGTTTTGTCGGCAAAAAACGTATACGTAGTGCGAAATTCGGCAACAATTAAGGCTATGAAAAAGCCAACGACGCCCGACGAAGTGAGAACGCAAGTGGGCAAAATGCTCGGTCACAACGTGACCCTGCGCGTAAACAAAGGGCGCAATCGCGTGCATATGTACAACGGCAAGGTAAGCGAAGTGCACGCCAACGTGTTTGTAGTGCAACTGTTCGACGATTTGTTTGACCGTCTCAGTTGCAGTTACGTGGATGTGGTGTGCGGCGAAGTCCGTATAAAAGAAGCGTGACTGCCAATGATTTGTGGAAAATTCGGAAAATGATGTGGAAAAGTGGTAATAGTATTGCGGGAAAACCCCTTTTGAAAAAGCGGGTTTTCCCACACCCTTTCCCGAAAACTTTTGGGTAGGGGTGGGGAGGGAATATTCATGCCGAAAAACTATCATGTAAAAGAAAAGCATGGCTTTTGCCATGCTTAAAGAAAAAAGATCGAGTATAAAAAACTATAAACCAACTCTTTCAAATAGTTTTGCGTCGAAACGATCGCAAACGACTTGGTCGTTTGCATGGTCGAAAATTGCAGGGTCATACAGCCATGTGTCTGTTACGACATCAACTCTGTTTTCTATTATTGCTGTCAATACTTTTTTCATAGTGTTTAGACCCATTCCAAAAGAGACATGCTTAGTGTAGTAAAGATAAGGATTCTTTTCCGGGTTAGAAGTTAGGATGTCTGTTAATTGTTCGTAAGCAAGATGTTTTTCTCCGAAGTCATCCTCATCTTCCTCGTAAGAAAGAGAAACAAAAATTCTACTGACTGCCGATGTTAGCCATACGGATCCTCTGGCATGCAATTTGCCTTCCTTCGACTTCTGTTCTATTTCAATTATATTGGGCAGCGAGGTAAGGTAGGCGTGGAAAAATATTTCCAGGCGTTCCTCAAAAGACCTTGTTGTTCCCATGAATTTGTTGAGTCGACTTAAAAAGTCTTTATCTTTATTACGTAATTTCAAAAAGTAGTTTTCTCCTGCAGGTGAAGTAAACCATTCCGGCGTCTTTCCGAGAGTAAACTCGTCTTTACTTTTGTTGCCAAACAAATTACCGAATAATCCCATAGTATTTGACTCCTTGCTGTTTTACTTTGAGTAGGTGCTGCTGATTATTTTCCCTTTTTCATCGTATGTATAGACGTAGTTTCCTCTCTTGACGGACACGGTACTTCCCGTATAACCATGCAATGTCCCTTGAATGGAAAACGATGAATTCTTGTCCTTGTATACATAGACGTAAGATCCCCTTTGTACTGCAGTGCTAATCATTTCTTTTAATCTCCTTTTATTGTATTTTGCTACCAATTTGGTAGTTTATCTGCATTATACTACCAAAATGGTAATATGTCAATATGAAAAATACAGAAAATAAAACAATTTTGGGTCAAAGGTTAAAGGAACTTAGAGAAGAACGTTCGTTAACTCAAAGACAACTTGCAGATGAACTGGGAATAAACAGTGTAACCTACTTGCATTATGAAAAATCTCAGAGAGAACCGCCTATTGCGTTACTTGTAGAGTTTGCAAAATATTTTGATGTAAGTGTTGATTATTTATTGGGTTTGAAAGATTACTAATATTCTATCTATATTTATGGCATCGCCGGCATTGTTTACAACGCGATGTAAAAATAGTATTGATTATTTTATAGATGTACATAGTTAACATTTGCCAAAAACTTTGCGGTGTGGTATTATACTCGTCTGTTGTCTGCTTTTTTCAGGGCGACATACGGCAAAATAAACATGTCGGCGCGCGCCGCAATTTTAAGGATGTACAAATGCAAACGGAATTAGTTATTCAAAAGAAGGGCTTTTTAGGTAAGTTTATCGGCAACAAAGCCTTTTACAAAATGGTATTCGCCGTGGCGATACCTATCATGATTCAGAACGGCATTACAAACTTCGTGTCGCTACTAGACAACATCATGGTGGGGCTTGTCGGCGAGGACCAGATGAACGGCGTTGCCATCGTCAACCAGTTGTTTTTCATATTCAACCTTGGCATATTCGGGGCAGTGTCGGGCGCTGGCATCTTTACGGCGCAGTACTTCGGCAAGGGCGACAACGACGGCGTGGTGCAGACCTTTCGCTTCAAACTTATGACGGCGGTGGTAATTTCCGCCGTTGCGGCAGGCATATTTGCGCTGTTTTATCAGCCGCTAATCAAGTTGTTTATCAGCATGGACTTGTCCCTCGGCGAAAACGCCGCCAAAGCCGACGCCACATTCAACTTCGGCGTAAGTTACATGTGGGTTATGCTTGTCGGTTTGCTGCCGTTTGCGCTCAGTCAGGCGTACAGCGGTACTCTGCGCGAAACGGGACACACCGTGCTGCCTATGGTTGCAGGCTTTGCCGCCGTGGCGGTAAACTGCGTGGGCAACTACCTGCTTATCTTCGGTAAGTTCGGCTGCCCGGAACTTGGCGTTGTCGGCGCGGCGATTGCCAGCGTTGCAAGCCGCTTTGTGGAGCTTGGCATACTTATCGTCGCCACGCACAGCAGCAAAAAAATCGACTGCGGCAAAGGCGTGTTTACAAGATTTTTCCACGTTGACAAGGAGCTTGTCCGCAAAATTTTTCTCAAGGGTGCGCCTTTGTTTGTCAACGAAGTGGTGTGGGCAACGGGCATGACGTTGCTTACGTTGTGTTACAGCATGCGCGGACTCAGCGCCGTAGCTGCCTACAGCATTTCTTCCACCGTCGTCAATGTGTTCAACATCGCCTACATGGCACTGGGCAACAGCGTAGGCATTATTGTAGGCAAGTATCTCGGCGCGGGCGATGTGGAAACGGCTCAGGACGTGGACAACAAAATGATTGCCTTCTCCGTCATGACGGGGCTTGTCCTCGGCGCGCTGCTTGCCGCCACAAGTTGGCTGTTCCCCATGGCGTACAACGTCAGCGACGAAGCCAAGCGCATCGCCGCAAGTTTTCTTCTTATTACGGGTTGTCTTATGCCGCTGCACGGGTTTTTGCACAGTTGCTACTTCACGCTGCGTTGCGGTGGCAAAACGCTTATTACATTTTTGTACGACAGCGTATTTGTGTGCGTGGTCAACGTGCCGCTTGCCTTTGCCCTTGTCAAACTGACAAATCTCGACGTAACGTGGGTGTACCTAATTGCCAACGGCATAGAGGTATTTAAGGCTGTGCTGGGCTTTGTAATGCTCAGAAAGAAAATCTGGATAAACAAAATAGTGTAGTTGCCTGCCGATGCGCAAACGGCAATTTGCTGTCAGACAAAGGATATTTTTTACGCAAAAAGGAAATACGTATGAAAAAATCAATTACATTCGAGCGCGTTACACGGCAAAACGCGGACAACTTCAATTGGGCTTACGAACTGTTGTGTGAAAGTTTCCCCGCAAACGAACGCCGTACGCTGAAGGCGCAAAAGGAAATTCTCGGACACCCCGACTACCGCCTGTGCGTGGCAATGTGCGGCAACGTCAAAGTGGGCGTTGTGGGGTACTTCGAAACGCCTTCCTTTATTTATTTCGAAAACTTTTGCACCGCGCCGCAACTGCGCAACAGCGGTTTCGGCAGTGAGATACTGCAAGCGTTGGTGGCAAAATATGCCGACCGCTTGTTTGTGCTGGAAGCGGAACTGCCCGTGGACGAACTTACCACGCGCCGCATAGGCTTTTACAAGCGCAACGGCATGCAGGTAAATGTGTTTGACCACATTCAGCCGCACTACAACAAGGGCGATGCGGACTTGCACCTGCTTGTGCTTAGCCACGGCAGACAAATCACGAGGGAAGAGTACGCGGCGTTTAGGAAGTATCTGGATAGCAACGTTGATGTTCGATGATAAATTAAAACGCGCTTTGCAGGCACTTTCGTGTTGCAAAACGCGTTTTTTTTACTTTATTGCTATGCCGCTATGTCACCTGTATTTTTGGTAAAGACAAGCGTACCCGCAAGGAAGGCGTCGATGTCCTCTTCCACAAGTACTATTACGCCGTTTGGCAGTACGTAACTACCGTTTGCCGTGCGGTATTGGACAAGCGACAGTGGCGGATCTACAACAAATCCAATGTCGGCTGTTCCGCCGCACAACAAGCATATTGTCGTGCCTGATTTTACTGCATGTCCCTTCAATTTAGATTCACCGCATTCACATATTGCCATATGATTTCTTTTGTTTTTCCAGACGTAAGATGCGTTCTTGTAATTTCAACTAATGTTTTTAGTCTTTTAATCTTGTGACATGCACTTTTCTATTTGTTCTTGCACATATTCTTCCGAAATGTTTTGGTAAAATAATCCTATTGCTCGAGGAAACTCTACGGTTTTTAATACCTCTAATCTCCAGCGGTTAATATTACTATCGGTTTCCAGTCTTACTCCTTTAAGTAACAATACCGCATAACCTACGATGTGGTCGGACTTACGTGCAATTATTGTAAAATAGCCGTCAGGTGCATCGACTGACACAAATTCAGGATAATGTTTATTGGCGTTATAGGCTGCGTACAAGTCTATTGTTTCGCCGGACTTAGCGTTTTTTTCTTTCAAGTCATTGTCAAAAGAATACGGGTAACCTATTGCCTTGCACTCATATTCAACGTCGGGCGATAAATTCAGTGTTACATGTATAGGGGCGTAATAAGAATACATTGCCCCGTTAATGAAATATGCATCGATGGTTAACATTCCGGGATTGTCTTTTTCCGTGGGAGTTTCACTACATCCCACAAAGCAAGGCAAGATTAACACCGCCGTAAGTAGTAGTGCGACAAATGCAAACGCTTTTTTCGTTTTTGCCATAATTGTTACCTCCTTTTTTATTTTGAAGTTTGAATTTCTTCAATGTTTTTAACCTTTTAATTTTGCGACATGCACTTTTCTATTTGTTCTTGCACATATTCTTCCGAAATGTTTTGGTAAAATAATCCTATTGCTCGAGGAAACTCTACGGTTTTTAATACCTCTAATTTCCAGTTGCTAATAGAATCTGATTCGCTATACGTTCTTACTGCTTTAAGTAACAATACTGCATAGCCAACAATGTGTTCTGATTTACGTGCAACTATTGTAATGTAGCCGTCCGGTGTTTTTCCCGTTACTCCTTCCGGACGATTTTCTTGTTTGGCATTAAGTTCTATTATTTCGCCGGATTTAACCGTTTTTTCTTTCAAATCATTGTCAAAAGAATAAGGGTAACCTATTGCTTCGCACTCAAACTCGACATTTCTGTAAAGAGTTAAAGTGACGTGTATCGGATAATAAGAAGAGTAAATTGCCCCATGAAGGAAATCATAGTCATATGTTAACATTCCGGGATTGTCTTTTCCCGTTGGTGTTTCACTACACCCCACAAGGCAAGGCAAGATTAACACCGCCGTAAGTAGTAGTGCGACAAATGCAAACGCTTTTTTCGTTTTTGCCATAATTGTTACCTCCTTTTTTATTTTGAAGTTTGAATTTCTTCAATGTTTTTAACCTTTTAATTTTGCGACATGCACTTTTCTATTTGTTCTTGCACATATTCTTCCGAAATGTTTTGGTAAAATATTCCTATTGTTCGAGGAAATTCAGCGGTTTTTAATACCTCTAATTCCCAGTTGCTAATATAACTATTGCTTTCCAATCTTACCCCTTTAAGTAACAATACCGCATAGCCGATGACGTGGTCTGACGTACGTGCAATTATTGTAAAATAGCCGTCCGGGGCTTTAACTGACACAAATTCAGGATAATGTTTATTTGCGTTATAGCCTGCATACAAGTCTATTGTTTCGCCGGACTTGGCATTTTTTTCTTTCAAGTCATTGTCAAAAGAATATGGATAACCTATTGCCTTGCACTCATATTCAACGTCGGGCGATAAATTCAGTGTTACATGTATAGGGGCGTAATAAGAATACATTGCCCCGTTAATGAAATATGCATCGATGGTTAACATTCCGGGATTGTCTTTTTCCGTGGGAGTTTCACTACATCCCACAAAGCAAGGCAAGATTAACACCGCCGTAAGTAGTAATGCAGTAAATGCAAATATCCGTTTCGCTTTTGCCATGATTGTTACCTCCTTGATTTTTGAATGAATCCGGCAGTGACATATTTTGATTTTACTCGGACAAAACGTGACTGAAGAAAAGCGAGGTAAGTATGAAAAAAAAGATAGGGCTTATATTGCCATCGATAATAATTTTTGCGAGTGTGACGGTGGCTGATTATACGTTAAACAACACTCGCTGTACCAAAACCTTTTTAATTGCTTTCCCTCTTTGAATAAATAATATATGATATGTTTCCGCTTGTCAATAGCGAATTGCGGAAGAAGCGGTAGTGCGAAGCCGGAAAAACAAAAAAAATACCCACGCCATAAACGTGGGTATTAGTGAAAAAATATTTTGATATTTATTTTTTGATTTATGACTGTAATAGGTTTTGACTATTACGGCGCAAAGTGCTATTATTTATAAGTTATTTTACGCCTTTGGGGAATTTTTGCCCTTTTTACCGATGTTTCACGGCAATTCGGGTGCGTTTCACAAAGGTTTCGTCGGCTGTCGTGTATCAACAATAACATACGCAACGCCGTTTTGCAACCAATTTCGCCAAATTTTTTGAAAATTTTTTTGAGGAGTTTTGTCAATGATACAAGACATCAAAACCCGTAGATACGGAAATCACGACAGAAAAACGTTCTCTAAATGCAAGGAAGTATTGCCTTTGCCCGACCTCATCGAGGTGCAGAAGGAAAGTTACCGCAACTTCCTCGAGCAAGGCATTACCGAAGTATTTGAGGACTTTTCGCCTATCGAGGACTTTGCCGGTCACTTCCGTCTGGACTTTCTCGATCACAAAATCGAAGCCACGCCCAAGTACTCCGAAGCAGAGTGCCATCTTCGCGACGCCACTTACGCAAGTCCGTTGCGCCTGACCGTCCGCCTTACCAACAAAGGTACGGGCGAATTTGTCGATCAGGAAGTGTTTATGGGTGACTTCCCCCTGATGACCGACACGGGTAGTTTCATCATCAACGGTGCGGAGCGCGTCATCGTGTCGCAGCTTGTCCGTTCGCCGGGTGTTTACTGCGACATCCTTCGCGACAAAAACGGCAAGCCCGTCTACAACACGACGGCAATGCCCACGCGCGGCGCATGGATCGAACTGGAACACGACAGCAACAACAATCTGTTGTACGTGCACGTAGACCGCAACCGCAAGTTGCCGGTAACGGTGCTTCTTCGCGGCATTCTGCACGACGGCATGAGCGAAGGCGGCAGCGGTAACTACATTGCCAAACTGCTGGAATACGACCCCGTACTGGGTCTTACATTCGTCAAGGACGACACTGCCACCGACCAGGAATCTTTGGTGGAAATTTACCGTCGTCTGCGCCCGGGCGAAATCCCCACCGACGAATCTGTGCAAAAAACCCTCAACGATTTGCTGTTTGACGCCAAGCGTTACGACCTTGCCCGCGTAGGCCGCTACAAGTTCAACAAAAAGTTGGCTCTTGCTTCGCGCCTGGTAGGCATCACTCTCGGCGAGGACGTGCAAGTCGGTCTTAAGACATTCCCTCAATACACCTGCCTTACCGCCGAACAGGCGAAACTCATTGCCGCAAGCGGTGTTGTCGAGCAAATTAAAATCCTTGACGATCACGGCACGACGGTGCCTTACGCCGTAAGCAACACCGACGAGTTTGTCGCTTCCGTTACGGGGCAGTACCTTGACGAACAGGTTACCGTACCTGCCGAACGCACAATCGCTGCCGGCACGGTACTTACCGAGTCCGACGCGTTTGACATTCAGCAAAGCGGTATCAACAGCGTACATACGGCAACCGCCACATATACGCAGATTCTCGACGCTGCCGAAGCAAAGACCGTACACGATTACGAAAGCGTACTTGCCGACAACCTCGGCTGTGCCGTAATGTCCGAAGTCGGCACGCTGAAAGTATTTGACGAAACAATCAGCATCAGCGGTCGTACCCTTACCGATCTTCCCAAGCCCACATACGAAGAGCAACGCGCTTACGTGCTTGTTGCCGAAGCGGCTAAAATCGCATTTGAAAACGGCATGAACGTCTACAAGTGCAACGACGCAGGTCTGCTTGTATTTGCCAAGGAATGTCCTCACGTCAAGATTGTCGGCAACCGCATGGTTGACCCCAAGCTGTTTGCCATGACCGTCGACACGCGTTACAAGGACATCGACTTTGCCGCATGCGGTCTGTACGAAGCGGTGGACAGCGAAGTGCTGCGCGAAATTCTCGGCAACGGTCTGTCCCTCGAAGAAACAGCCGAACTTCTTCACGAAAAGCGCGACGAACTTATCAGTAAGCACATCACCCGTCAGGACATCATCGCGACGGTCAACTACAACCTCAATCTGAAGTACGACATCGGCAAGTCCGACGACATCGACCACCTGGCAAACCGTCGTGTACGTTCGGTAGGCGAACTTCTTCAAAATCAATTCCGTATAGGTATTTCCCGTCTGGAACGCGTAATCCGCGAACGTATGGCAATTCAGGAACCGGGCAAGGCTACGCCGCAAACGCTTATCAACGTGCGCCCCGTGTCCTCCGCAATCAAGGAATTTTTCGGTTCCAGTCAGTTGTCGCAGTTCATGGACCAAAGCAACCCCATTGCCGAACTTACCCACAAACGTAAGTTGTCCGCACTGGGCCCCGGCGGTCTGAACCGCGAACGCGCCACATTCGAAGTCCGCGACGTTCACTACACGCACTACGGACGTATGTGCCCCATCGAAACCCCCGAAGGACAGAACATCGGTCTTATCACCTCTCTTGCAGGTTACGCACGTATCAACGAGTACGGCTTCATCGAAGCGCCTTACCGCCGCGTGGACAAAATCCACCATACGGTTACCGACAATGTGCAGTACCTTACCGCAGACGAAGAGGACAAGTACATCATCGGTCAGGCAAACGAACCGCTGGACGACAACGGCTACTTTGCTCACCCCCGTATCACCTGCCGTCGTCAGGACGAAATTCTGGAATTCCCCCGCGAAAGAGTAGACTTCATCGACGTAAGTCCCCGTCAGCTTATTTCCGTGGCAACCAGCCTTATTCCCTTCCTTGAAAACGACGACACCAACCGTGCGTTGATGGGCTCCAACATGCAACGTCAGGCAGTGCCCCTTATCAGCCCGGAAGCACCCATCGTGGCAACGGGTATCGAAGAGCGTATCGCCTACGACAGCGGCGTAATGGTCATCAGCAAGGAAGACGGCGTTGTTCTGACAGCCGCAGCCGACAAGATCATAGTACAAGCCGACAACGGAACGGTACAAAGTTACACCCTTAAAAAGTTTGTCCGCAGCAACCAGGGTACCTGCATCAACCAGAAGGTTATCGTGCGCGCAGGCGACAGAGTGAAGAAAGGCGACGTTCTTGCCGACGGTCCCAGTACCGAAGGCGGCGAACTTGCGCTTGGTCGCAACATTCTCATCGGCTTCATGACGTGGGAAGGTTACAACTACGAAGACGCAGTACTTCTGTCGGAAAAACTGGTCAAGGAAGACGCATTTACATCTATCCACATCGAAGAGCACGAAATCGAGTGCCGCGAAACCAAACTGGGACCGGAAGAGTTTACGCGCGACATCCCCAACGTTGGCGACGACGCGCTTAAAGACCTCGACGATGACGGCGTAATCCGTATCGGCGCAGAGGTGCATCCCGGCGATATCCTGGTAGGTAAGGTTACTCCCAAGGGCGAAACCGACCTCACCCCCGAAGAAAGACTGCTTCGTGCAATCTTCAGCGAAAAGGCCCGCGAAGTCCGCGACACGTCGCTTCGCGTACCCAACGGCGAAGGCGGTATCGTTGTCGATGTCAAGGTGTTCACTCGTGAAAACAAGGACGAACTCGACCCGGGCGTAAGCAAACTGGTACGTGTGTACATTGCACAGAAACGTAAAATTTCCGTCGGCGACAAGATGGCAGGTCGTCACGGAAACAAGGGTGTCGTTTCCCGCGTATTGCCGGAAGAAGACATGCCCTTTATGGAAGACGGCACGCCGCTGCAAATCGTGTTGAACCCCCTGGGCGTTCCCTCACGTATGAACATCGGTCAGGTGCTGGAAGTTCACCTTGGTCTTATTTCCAAGATGCTGGGCTGGAAGATTGCCACACCCGTATTCGACGGAGCAAGTGAGGAACAAATCCGTCAGTTGTTTGAGGAAAACGGCATGGTCAACCCCGTTACGGGCAAGGTTGACGGTAAGGTGCAACTGTACGACGGACGTACGGGCGAACCGTTTGAAAATCGCGTAACCGTCGGTTACATGTACTATCTCAAACTGATCCACCTGGTAGACGACAAAATTCACGCACGCAGTACAGGTCCTTACAGCCTTGTTACGCAGCAGCCTCTGGGCGGCAAAGCGCAATTCGGCGGACAGCGTTTCGGTGAAATGGAAATGTGGGCACTGGAAGCATACGGCGCGGCAAACGTGCTGCAGGAAGTGCTTACCGTCAAGTCCGACGACGTGGTGGGCCGCGTAAAGACCTACGAAGCAATCGTCAAGGGCGAAAATCTGCCTGAACCCGGTATCCCCGAAGCATTCAAAGTGCTTATCAAGGAATTGCAATCTCTTGCGCTTGACGTCAAGGTACTGTCCGCAGACAACGAAGAAATCATTGTACGCGACAGCACGGACGACGAAGCCGACTACAACGAAACCATGCTTGCCGATCAGGAACGCCGTCGTGCGGAAATCCACGATCTGCCCGAAGAAGAAGATATCTTCGCAGGCGACCATGCAGGCGAACAGCAACACTTCACCGACGACGATGACGACTTCAGTCTGGACAGCCTGTTTGACGACGACAACGCTCACGGCGACGATCTCGGCGGTTTGTTCGACGACGAAGAGGACGACAAAAACGCGCCCGAGGACGAAGAAAACCTCGATCTCGACGGACTGGACAGTCTGCTTGATGCGTTGGGCAACGATGACGACGAAGACGAAGACAATCTGAGCGGCGACGAAGACGACTTCGACGACGACGGCGAGGACAAAGAGTAAAAAGGGAGGTAACGTAAAGTGAGTAACGACAACAACATCATAGTGGGACAATCAATCTCAACGTTGCGTTCCAACACACTGGCAAGGACGGGCATCATGAACGACTTTGCCGCAATACAAATCGGTATCGCTTCTCCCGAAAAGATCCGCGAATGGTCCTTCGGTGAAGTCAAAAAGTCCGAAACAATCAACTACCGCACCCAGAAGCCGGAACGCGACGGCTTGTTCTGCGAACGCATCTTCGGGCCTGTCAAGGACTGGGAATGCCACTGCGGAAAGTACAAGCGTATCCGTTACAAGGGTATCGTTTGCGAAAAGTGCGGTGTAAAAGTAACAAAAAGCAAGGTGCGTCGCGAGCGCATGGGTCACATCGAACTTGCCTGCCCCGTATCGCACATCTGGTATTTCAGAGGTACGCCTTCGCGCATGGGTCTTATCCTGGATATGTCCCCCAAGTACCTTGAACAACTTATCAACTTCCAGAGTTACGTAGTGGTAGACCCCATGCAGAGCGACTTCGCCTACAAGCAAATTCTCAGCATGAACGAATACCGCGAGGCGCAAGCCCGTGCAAAGGAAGACCCCACGCAGAATTTCCGCGCCGGTACAGGTGCGGAAGTAGTGCGCGAACTGTTGCAGAACGTTGACCTCGAGGCAGAAGCGAAGGAACTTCGCGACACCCTTGCCAAGACCAACCTGGGCGCAAAGAAGGTCCGCGCAATCAAACGTCTGGACATTGTGGAAGCCTTCCGCAAGAGCGGCAACCGCCCCGAATGGATGATACTGACCGTATTGCCCGTACTTCCGCCGGAACTTCGTGCAATGGTACCCCTTGACGGCGGCAGATACGCAACCAGCGACCTCAACGATTTGTACCGCAGAGTCATCAACCGTAACAATCGTCTGAAGAAACTTATCGAAATCAACGCGCCGGAAATCCTTATCAACAACGAAAAGCGTATGTTGCAGGACGCCGTGGACAGTCTGCTGGATAACAGCCGCAGCAAACGTCCGCAAACGGGCGCAGGCAACCGCGAACTGAAGTCTTTGAGCGGTCTGCTTCGCGGTAAGCAAGGTCGTTTCCGTCAGAACCTGCTTGGTAAACGTGTGGACTACTCCGGTCGTTCCGTAATCGTGGTAGGACCGGAACTCAAACTTCACCAGTGCGGTATTCCCAAGGAAATGGCACTGGAACTGTTCAAGCCGTTTGTAATGCACAAACTGGTGGAATCGGGACAATGCCACAACGTCAAGTCGGCAAAGAAGCGTGTAGAGCGCGCCGATGCAAAGGTGTGGGATATTCTGGAAGGCGTAATCAGAGAGCACCCCGTGCTGCTCAACCGCGCACCCACGTTGCACCGTCTGTCCATCCAGGCATTTGAGCCCGTACTTGTCGAAGGACGCGCAATCAAACTGCACCCCCTTGCATGTACGGCATTCAACGCCGACTTCGACGGCGACCAGATGGCAGTGCACGTGCCTCTTTCCATCGAGGCGCAAACGGAAGCACGCTTCCTTATGCTTGCGGCAAACAACATTCTGAAACTTGCCGACGGCAAACCGGTAATTTCCCCCACGCAGGACATGGTCCTCGGTTGCTACTACCTGACTACCGTTCGCGGCAACGTCAAGGAACTGCAACAGATTATGGATTTGTACAACAACGTTCGTCATCAGCGCGCGCTGACCGAGGACGAAGTTGCGCTTCTGCGTAAGGGCAAGTACTACAGCAGTTTCGACGAAGCGTACGAAGCATACGTTGCTCACGACATCACTTTGCAGACGGTTGTCAACATCAAGCAACCCGACGGCAAAAAGATCTGGACAACTGTCGGTCGTACAATCTTCTGCCAGGCAATTTACTACGACGGAGTTGACTCAAGTGCGGAAAGCCCCTACGTCAACGACCCCGAAATTCTTGCAAAGCGCGAATTAGAACGTCACACGCTGGGCATCCCCCTCGAACTGACGCCGGAAATGATCGGCAACAGCAAGAGTTACCTTGTCGGCAAGAAGCAACTGAGCAAAATCGTCGAAAAGTGCTTCAAACTGCGCGGCACGACCCCCACGGCGGTTATGCTGGACAACGTCAAGGCACTGGGCTACAAGTATTCTACAATCAGCGGACTTACAACCAGCGTATTCGACATGAACATCCCGACGCAAAAGAAGGATATCATGCACAAGGCGGAACAGAAGGTCATCGAAATCGAAAACAACTTCAACGAAGGTTTCCTGACGGAAAACGAACGTTACAAGTCGGTTATCGAAGTGTGGAAGGACGCCGCCGCTCAGGTGGAAGACCTGGTTAAGAACGTAATGGAAGAAGACAACCCCATCTGGATGATGGCAGACTCCGGCGCGCGTGGTAGCATGAACCAGATTCGTCAGTTGTGCGGTATGCGCGGATTGATGAGCGACCCCAGCGGCCGTACCATCGAATTGCCCGTTAAGGCTTGCTTCCGTGAAGGTTTGTCGGTACTGGAGTACTTCATTTCTTCACACGGCGGACGTAAAGGTCTTGCCGATACGGCACTTAAAACGGCAGACTCCGGTTATCTTACCCGTCGTCTTGTAGACGTAGCGCAAAACGTTATCATACGCGAAGAGGACTGCTCGGCAGGCAGCCGTCCGCAAGGTATGTGGATCGAAGCCTTCCGCGGTTCCGGTAAGGACGAAATCATCGAAAAATTTGAAGATCGTATCGTTGGTAAGTACGTCATCGACGACGTTGTCAACCCGACCACGGGCGAGATTATCTGCCCCGGCGACACAATGATTACCGACGACCTTGCCGCCGAAATCGTCAAAGCAGGCATCAGCAAACTGTACATGCGTACCGTACTTACCTGCCGCAGCGAACACGGCGTATGCTGCAAGTGCTACGGCAGCAACATGGCAACTGGCAAACCCGTCAATCTTGGCGAAGCGGTGGGCGTAATCGCCGCTCAGTCCATCGGTGAACCCGGTACTCAGCTTACCATGCGTACGTTCCACACCGGCGGCGTTGCAACCAGCGACGACATCACACAAGGTTTGCCTCGTGTCGAAGAATTGTTTGAAGCGCGCAAACCCAAGGGATGTGCAGTCATCAGCGAAGTTTCCGGCAGATGCACCGTACCGCAAAACGCCGACAAAAAGACGGTACAGATTACCGACGCCAACGGCAAAGTTACGGAATACGCAATTCCCTACACGTCGCGTATCATGGTACACGACGGCGACATGGTGGAAAGCGGTCAACCCCTGACCGAAGGCTCCATCTATCCGCAGGATTTGTTGTCCACCAAGGGACTTCGTGCGGTTGAGGAATACCTTGTCAAGGAAGTACAGGCAACCTACCGTACCAACGGTGTCGAAATCAACGACAAGCACGTGGAAGTCATCGTTCGTCAGATGCTGCGCAAGGTTCGTATCGAAGACGCAGGCGACACAGATATGCTTCCGGGCGAAGTTGTGGACATCTTCAAGTTTGAAGAAGCCAACAACAAGGCTCTGGAAGAGGACGGCGTACCCGCAACGGCTAAGCGTATACTGCTGGGTATCACCAAGGCTTCGCTTGCCACGGACAGTTTCCTGTCGGCAGCGTCCTTCCAGGAAACCAGCCGCGTACTTACCGAAGCGGCAATCAAAAACAAGCGCGACCCGCTGTACGGCCTGAAGGAAAACGTAATCATCGGCAAGATGATTTCCGCAGGTACGGGTCTGGCTCAGTATCGCGAAATGGAACTTGTCCCCAAACAGGAAACCGAAGAGGACAATGCGGACGTGACCGACGACACCGCCGAAAACACCGCAGAGTAACATTTTGCAGGTATCGTTTCTGCTTGCGTGCGGCAGTAGCAATACATGCCGAATGTAAGCAAAAAACATATACGTATATTAAAAACAACAACAGCCCCGAAGGGATTTTACCTTTCGGGGCTGTTTTTTTAATGATTGAATGTGTCTGTATCGCCGAAGAGCGAAAGTTAGTGTAGTGGGGTCCTGTCGAGGAATTGCCCATAAAAACTCGCCCTGATGGCTCAGCATTCCGTCGGAGCAATGTTGCCTATGGTAGGCAGCCTACCCAGCCGCGCCCTCGGAATGATGGTTTTCATTGGGCAACACCTCGCCACCCCCGATATTACTTGTTAACAGTTTACAACTTGCTTGCCAACTTCAAATTTACTAACTTCGGCGGAACGTAAAAGTATGTTCTCAATCGAACGGCACATTATTAAAAGTTAAGGCTGTCGGGATTCAGCAGGAAGTCGTACAGATTAAGCAGGTAAATGCCGTTTTCAAGGTAGTGCGAGCGTGAAACGTCTTTGACGACGATTATCTTCTTGAAATTGTCGTCTATGCGCAAAAGCGAGTTTTGTTCCTGCAACAACTTTTCTTCGGTCGGCAACGACAGCGCAACTTGTATGTAGTAGCGTTTGTCGGCAAGGTTGCATACAAAATCAACTTCCGCCTGCTTTTTTACGCTTTTGCCGTCGTCCTGAGCGTAGTAGTCCACAACGCCTACGTCAACGTTGTAACCGCGCAGTTTAAGTTCGTTAAACAAGATGTTTTCCAAAGCGTGGGTTTCTTCGTTTTGTCTGAAGTTAAGCCGTGCGTTGCGTAGCCCTATGTCGGAAAAGTAATACTTCGTCGGCGAGTTGATGTACTTTTTGCCTTTCACGTCGTAGCGTTTCGCCGGGTCTATCAAAAAGGAATCGACAAAATAATCCAAGTATTTTTTTATCGTGTCTGGATGTACGGAAACCTGCTTTACGCTTCTGAACGTGTCGGACAGTTTCTTGGGATTGGTCAGCGAGCTTATGGATGAAGCAAGTATGTTCAGCAATTCTTCCAGTTCGGCGTCGTTGCGCACGTTGTTGCGTTCCTTTATGTCCTTGATGTAGGTTTCTTCAAAAATGTTTTTAAGGTAGTTTGCCTTATCCTCGTCGGCGGTAAAGTCGAAAAGTTTCGGCAGTCCGCCAAAGTTGACGTAGTTGTTCCACCCTTTTTCCGTCGTGCCGTCAAACGCCGACATAAATTCCGCAAAAGAAAGTGGCGCAACGTGTATCTGGTCGCCGCGTCCGCGAAATTCCGTAATAATGTCCTTGGACAAAAACTTTGCGTTGCTGCCCGTCACGTAAACGTCCACGTTTCTCATGTGCAAAAAACTGTTCAGCACATCCTCGAACTCGGGCACGAATTGCACTTCGTCAAGCAGCACATAGTGCATTTTTTCGTCCTTTGCAAAGTCGTACACAAGGTTGCAAAGCTCGTCGGGGTTGCGGTACTGCTTGTTTCTGCGGTCGTCGAGGGCAATTTTCAATATGTGATTGTCGTCCACGTCTTCTTGCCGCAGGTGATTGTAAAACAATTCAAACAACAAAAAGGATTTGCCGCAACGTCTTATGCCGGTAATTACCTTTATCATTCCGTTGTGCTTGTGGCGAATCAGTTTGTTCAGGTATATGTCGCGTTGAATTATCATTGTTTTGTCCTCTGAAAATTTTATTTGTCAACCTCAAAATTTTTCAATAGAATTATACCCCAGTTTTTAATCAAATTCAACAGTTTAGTGAAATTTTTTTATGTAAACCTCAAAAATTTTCAGTAAGCGGGGTGTTTGCACGTAAAATGCGGTGCGGCGCACCTGCTGTACCGTATCGTGCGCAAATTGCTTAAAAAATAGTAGGGGTTAATTATTCCATCACTAATATTTTTTGGCACCCGAGCGTGCACGATTAGGGTTGCAGCCGTAAACTATTTCAGGCAATAAGCTAATAGTGGTCAAGCCTCGGCTTGTGGCACCCGAGCGTGCACGATTAGGGTTGCAGCCGTAAACTATTTTAGGCAATAAACTAATAGTGGTCAAGCCTCGGCTTGTGACGGCTGCCGATTTTGCGTCAAACGACGCTTGCGGTATTGCTGCCGATTTTGCGTCAAACGACGTTTGCCGTACATATGTTATACAATTTATTTAATTTTTTCCTACATTATTTGATAATTTTCGCAGAGACATTGACATCAAAACAAACGTTATGTAACTTAAGTTAGAAATAATACGTATTTTGATGGGCTGTGCGACATACCGATTTTTTTGCGCTTGTCGCGTCTTTGTCGGGAATTATCCGCGGCAGATTGCTTGCGCGCGCGGGCAAAAGAGAGGCTTTTCGACAAAATCTGACGGAAAAAGTTGATTTTTCTCGTCGTAACGTGGTTGCCGCCGCATATAATGATTGGCGGTAATGTGATTTGCCAACTTACGCCGCAAGGCGTTGTTGAATAAAAATGTAAAAGGAGAAAAAACAAATGAAAGCAAGTAAAAAGCGCGGCTTTACGATAATCGAACTTGTAATTGTAATTGCCGTCATCGCCATTCTTGCGGCAGTGCTCATTCCTACGTTTGCAAATATAATTCAAAAGGCGAACGTTGCAAACGACGTTGCTCTTGCAAGAAATATGAACACTATTCTGATAGCTGACGAAGCGACCAACGGCAGATCTACCGATATGTACGACGTACTTATCGCTCTCGAACAGGGTGGCTTCAAACTGGAAAACCTCAATCCTCGCGCCGACGGTAATGTGTTTGCATGGGACAAGGCAAACAACCAAATCGTTTACCTTGAAAAGGGTTCTGCTAAACCTATTTTCCAGGCAAAAGAAATCGGAGCCAACAAGGGTGACTTGTATATTACGACGCGCAAGGCAGAAGTTTTTGCAGATTACCCGGGATACAGTTACTACTTTGCAAGCGACATCAAAGGTGACATTACTCTGAAAGGAGGTTCCTGCCTTGACACCGGTGAGTTTGCTCTTGACGGAAACGTTTATGTGCAAACCGAAAATGATGTCGAAATACACGGAACAATCAAAGACACGATTACCGTCGACTCTCCAAGCGGCAAGATCACCAACTATTCTGTAGTTGGTAAAAAAGTTGTTATTAAAAATACGGCTGCTACTTCTTATCACGAACGCGGACACGTTGCGGCTATGGAAATTCAGAATAGCCTTACAGGTAAAGTTGTACTGGAAAACGACGCTTACGTTGAAACACTTACAAACAACAACGACAAAACAAAAGGAACGGTTGAAAGTAAGGGTTATGTGAAAGCCGTTGACGATAATAGCAGTGACAAGACATCCGTTACAGCTACCCAAAGCGGATATGTTCTGGAAATCGGCACATACGACCAACTTGTCAACTTCCGCAATAAGGTAAACGCCGGTGCAAGTTACAGCGGAATGACTGTAAAACTTACGGCGGACATAGACATTTCCGAAAGAGCATGGACGCCTATCGGAGCGGCATATCGTGATAAAGTAATCGCCGAAAAAGAAAAAGCAAAAGTGTTTCAGGGTACTTTTGACGGACAGGGTCACACAATTACAGGTTTGACAAACACCGGATTCAAGATTTCTTCGGTGTTCAAAGGTTCAAACAGTACGACCCCGGCGGGTTACAGTGAGTATGTATTCGGCTTGTTCGGTTCTGTTTACAACGCCACCATTAAAGACATCGTAATGGCAAAGGTAAACATCGATCTGGCATGTGACGAAAAGGAAAAAGTTGTCGGCGACAGCGTAGGTGCGATTGTCGGTTTTGCCGCAGGTGATAGTAATGGCGTAACAATTAACAATTGTAAAGTTCTCAGCGGTTCTGTTGTCGGATACGATGCCGTAGCCGGTATTGTCGGCCGTTCGTACAGCGCAAACACAACGATAAGCAATTGTGAAAACGCCGCTACCGTTACCGCAATCAGACGTGCCAGCGGTATCCTCGGCTTTGCGAGCCTCCAGAAAGGCGCAACGAGCGTGGCAATTACCAGTTGCAAAAACAGCGGTAATGTAAAGCAAACCGGTACGCCTACAACGGATCCTGCAGGCAAGGGAACGGAAGGCAACTATGGTTATTATATGGTTGCAGGATTGGCTATTTACCAAAGAGGAACTTCGTCGGAAAAAGTAATAGATATAAAAGATTCGTCCAATAAAGGAACGGTTACTTTGACTGTACCGGCAGGTGAAAATAAAAACAAGTCCAACACGGTCTGGTATTACTAATAGCAACAACAATTCGGATTATTGCCGCTTAGCCGAATTCGGCAAGCGGTAGTGTAGGCTTTTTCAAAAGAGGTTGTCGTTTTCGGCAACCTCTTTTTTTTGAGCGGGTGAATTATACTTTCAAGTGCAATACAAATGCTATGCCTATTGAGAATTTTACCAGAAATCTGCAAAAATTCTCAATAGCGTTGACATATTAGAACGAAAATGCTATAATATGCTAAAATAAACATGGACGGAGTTTGTGAAATGGAAATCAAGAGAGATTTTTACTTAAACAAGTTGATTCAACACAAGAAAAACGGAATGGTAAAAATCATTACGGGTGTAAGACGTTGCGGAAAGTCGTATCTTTTATCAAAACTTTTCAAGGAGCATTTGTTGTCGAGCGGTGTAGCGGAAGACCACATTGTGTTTCTTGCGTTGGACGACTACGGCAACAAAAAATTACAAAATCCCGATGAGCTGTACGCGTATGTTAAAGGTCGTGTGGCGGACAGCAACGATTACTACATCTTGCTGGACGAAATTCAACTGGTCGATGACTTCGAAAGTGTAATAAACGGGTTTATGCATATTGCCAATGCCGATATATACATTACCGGCAGCAATTCCAAGTTTTTGTCGAGCGACATTATTACGGAATTTCGCGGAAGAGGGGACGAAATCCGCGTTTTTCCGCTCAATTTTTCGGAGTTTTACTCCGTTTACGGAGGTGAGTTCGACAAGGCGTGGACGATGTACTGCAACTACGGCGGTATGCCGCTTTGCCTGTCCATGGAAACGCCCGAGGACAAGGCAAAGTATTTGACGAGCCTTTTTGACACCACCTATCTTGCGGACATTATCAACAGGCACAATTTGCGCGGCAATGCGGTAGGCGAGCTTACCGACGTGTTGGCGTCGGGTATCGGTTCGCTTACCAATCCGTTGAAGTTGTCAAAAACTTTCGGCAGTGTAAAAAACGTCAAACTGTCGGCAAACACCGTTTCGGCGTACATAGAGTATTTGCAAGACGCATTTTTGATAGAAAAAGCCATTAAGTACGACATTAAGGGCAAAAAGTACATCAACACCCCTGCAAAGTACTATTTTGTGGATATGGGTTTGCGCAACGCTCGGCTGGCGTTTAGACAACAGGAGTACACTCACATAATGGAAAACGTCATCTACAACGAGTTGCGCTCGCGCGGCTACTCGGTGGACGTTGGCGTGGTGGGCAAGGACGGCACCGAAAACCCCGTCAAAAAGTTGGAAGTGGTCTTTGTTGTAAATCTCGGAAGCCGAAGATACTACATTCAGTCGGCGTACAACATTCCCGACAGGGAAAAACTGGAGCAGGAACAAGCCTCGTTGCTTGCAATAAATGACGCATTCAGAAAAATAATCATTGTAAATCAGCCGATTTTGACCGGGTACAACGAAGAGGGCATATTGATTGTTGCCTTGAGGGACTTTTTGATGTCACCTGAAACGTCAATCAATTTTTAACTGCCGACTAATAGAGACAGGTAATAAGTAAGATGTAGCCGTGAATAAGTAAAACACCTCGCCGGTGGGGCGAGTAACAAAAAAGTACCGCTGAACCAAACTATATTTACCGACAAGCATCAAAAATCAAGATTTACTCTTGTTTATTCACCCTCTACCCAAAGTTTTTGAAGGGGTAGGGTAAGCCAATCTCCATTCAAAGCACCGTGGCAAATTGCCCGTCAATCGGCACATTGCGGCGTTATTGTCGCTTGCTGTACCTCTAGTACAGCTTCGCTCCAATGCCTTGCACTGCACTCGATTGACGGGCAATTTGCTGCTTCGCACCGCAATCGGCTACGGTGTTCGAATCTCGCTTGGCTGGGGCGGGAAAACTTTTCCAACAAGTTTCCCCTTCCCCGCATTTCACATCTCTCCCCCTCCCACCATAAATAAACTACAAACAGCATTTGTTTATTTGCTTGACGGCTTGGACACAATTTGCTAAAATATACGTTGGTGACGTATGGATAACGAACTTGGTAGTGTAGTAGTAGGCAAAAAGCAGATACTACGTGAATTGAAAAACCACAACATTGCCGAAATACGCATTGCGGAGGACGTCGATGCGGAATACGCCGATTGCATTAAGGCGGAGGCGCGCCGCGCAGACGTACCCTATGCGGTACGCGGCACTATGCGCCAACTTGCCGACGAGTACGGCGTTGACGTGCCAACGGGCGCGGTAGGTACCGTCCGTAAGTAATTCGTATGCCACAATTGCGGCTTGGTTGCGTTTGCAACTGCCGACAAAAACAGTTATACCCGGGTCCGACCCCGTGTATATATGGAAATCCGTTTAGGAATCCGACATTCACTATTGAAAGGAGGTAAAAAAATGGCAACAATCAACCAATTGATTAAGCAAGGAAGAAAGAGTGCTGTCGAAAAGAGCAAGTCTCCCCTTCTGGACAGTTGTCCTCAGAAGCGCGGCGTATGCCTCAACGTAACCACTACTTCTCCCAAAAAGCCTAACTCGGCTCTGCGTAAGATTGCACGTGTACGCCGTACCAACGGTATGGAAGGTACATGCTACATTCCCGGCGAAGGTCACAACCTTCAAGAGCACAGCGTTGTATTGATTCGCGGCGGCAGAGTTCGTGACCTGCCCGGTATCCGTTACCACATTATCCGTGGTACATTGGACGCTTCCGGCGTTGCAAACCGCAGACAAGCCCGCAGCAAGTACGGCGCAAAACGTCCCAAGAACTAAGCCCGTTGTTTGGCAGGGACAAACCTAACTACAGTTCAATTGGTGAATAGTCGGATTGTTTAATTTTGACTTTTCTCCGTAAGCAGTATGCCCCGCAACATGTTTGCGGATGGTGCAGAAGTTTCTCCGCGTCGGTGGAGCGACGCGTCGAGTTGGCTGTATTGGTAAGAACAAAATTAAATCTATTCTAAACAGGAGGTAAAAACACATGCCCAGAAGAAGTGGTGTCCCCAAGAGGGACGTTCTTCCCGATCCCGTGTATGGCAGCAAGGTTGTAACCAAGGTAATCAACCAGGTCATGCAGGACGGCAAGAAGGGTACTGCCCAGGAAATCGTCTACGGCGCATTTGACGAAATCAAAGCCAAGACGGGACAAGACCCCATGGAAGTGTTCAACAAAGCAATCAACAATCTTATGCCTATGCTGGAGTGCAAAGCAAGACGCGTAGGCGGCGCAAACTACCAGGTACCTATGGAAGTACGTCCCGAAAGACGTCAGACATTGGCTATCCGTTGGCTGGTGTTGTTCGCTCGCAAACGCAGCGACCGCAACATGTACCAACGCCTGGCAGGCGAACTCATGGATGCAGCCAACGAACAAGGCGGCGCATTCAAGAGAAAGGAAGAAATGCACAGAGCGGCAGAAGCCAACAAGGCATTTGCGCATTTCAGATGGTAATATAGGGAGTTTATTCGGTAATGGCAAGAATTTATCCGCTGCAAAATGTGCGTAACATCGGTATTATGGCGCACATCGACGCAGGTAAGACAACTACCAGCGAACGTATTTTGTTCTTCTCCGGTAAAACTCGTAAACTGGGTGAGGTACACGAAGGTACGGCAGTCATGGACAGTATGGCTCAGGAGCAGGAGCGCGGTATCACCATCGCCAGCGCCGCAACCACAGTCCATTGGCTCAACCACTACAACAACGTAGACTACCGTATCAACCTTATCGACACCCCGGGACACGTGGACTTCACCGTAGAAGTCGAGCGTTCACTCCGCGTGCTGGACGGAGCCGTGGCGGTATTTTGCGCTAAGGGCGGTGTAGAACCGCAAAGCGAAACCGTATGGCACCAGGCCAGCAAGTACAACGTTCCGCGTATTGCGTTTGTCAACAAGATGGACATCAACGGCGCAAACTTCCACAACGTTGTCAAGATGATGCGCGAACGCCTCAAGGCAAACGCAATGCCCATTCAATTGCCCATCGGCAAGGAAGAGACATTCCGCGGTATCGTAGACGTCATCACCAAGAAAGCATATTTCTACAATGACCCCACGGGCATGAAGATCGACGAGGGCGAAATCCCCGCCGATATGATTGACGAGGTCAACCTTGCTCACGAGGAACTTGTCGAGTTTGTTGCCGGTACCGACGACGAACTTATGGAAAAGTTTTTCGCCGAAGGCGATCTGTCCGTAGACGAAATCAAAAAGGCTCTTCGTAAAGCAGTAATCGAACTTAAGGTCAATCCCGTTCTGTGCGGTACGGCTTACAAAAACAAGGGTATTCAGAAGTTGCTGGACGCAATTTGCGACTACCTTCCCAGCCCCGTAGACGTAGACCACGTGGTGGGCTTCGACGTGAAGGATCACGACAAGAAAATCGTACGCAAAACCGACGACGACGAACCGTTCTGCGGACTTGCGTTCAAGATTGTCGCCGACCCGTTTGTAGGCAAGCTGTGCTACTGCCGCGTTTACAGCGGTACTCTTCAGGCAGGCAGTTACGTGTACAACAGCACCAAGGGCAAGCGCGAACGCGTAACCAAAGTGTTGCAGATGCACGCCGCTCAGCGTGAAGAAATCCCCGAAACATACGCAGGCGAAATCGTTGCTCTTGTCGGTTTGAAAGACACGACCACGGGCGACACGCTGTGTGTGGAAAAGGATCCCATCGTGCTGGAAAGCATGGTGTTCCCCGAACCGGTAATCAAGGTTGCCATCGAACCCAAGACCAAGGCAGGTCAGGAAAAGATGACCCTTGCGCTTATCAAACTGGCGGAAGAAGACCCCACGTTCAAGACATACACCGATCAGGAAACCGGACAAACCATCATCGCAGGTATGGGCGAGTTGCACCTGGAAATCATCGTAGACAGACTGTTGCGTGAATTCAAGGTGGAAGCAAACATCGGTCAGCCGCAGGTATCCTACCGTGAAACCATTCGCAAGAGTGTGGAAGCGGAAGGCAAGTACGTGCGTCAGTCCGGCGGTAAAGGTCAGTACGGTCACTGTAAGATTCGTATGGAACCCCAGGAAGCAGGCAAAGGTTACGAGTTTGTCGACGCAACCGTCGGCGGAAGCATTCCCAAGGAATACATCCAGCCCATCAACAACGGTATCATCGAAGCCAGCAAAAACGGTCCTCTTGCAGGATACGAAATGGTGGACTTCAAGGTTACCGTGTACGACGGTAGTTTCCACCCCGTGGACAGCAGCGAAATGGCATTCAAGATTGCAGGTAGCCTTGCTTTCAAAAATGCTGCGGCAATCGCAGACCCCGTACTGTTGGAGCCTATGATGAAGGTGGAAATCACCCTTCCCGAAGAATATCTCGGCGACGTCATGGGCAACGTAACCGCTCGTCGCGGCAGCGTATCCGGTATCGAAATGCGCAACGGTGTGCAGGTAATCGACGCGTTTATCCCCCTTGCGGAAATGTTCGGTTACGCAACCGACCTTCGCAGTCGTACTCAGGGACGCGGCAACTACAGCATGCAGTTCGACCACTTTGCGGAAGTACCCAAATCCGTCCGTGACAAAATCGTCAAAGACGGTGCCGCAAAATAGTTTTGGAAACTTTTGAAAAAATGTAGACCAAAACGGAAAAATAGGGTATAATCTACTCGAAAGTTAAATTTTCAAACAAATTTTCCTAACATTAACAATCAGGAGGAACTACTACAATGGCAAAAGCAAAGTTTGACAGAAGCAAACCGCACGTAAACATTGGTACTATCGGCCACGTTGACCACGGCAAGACCACATTGACGGCTGCCATCACCATGGTTATGGCTATGAAGAACGGTGCGCAAGTTATGGCTTACGACCAAATCGACAAGGCTCCCGAAGAAAGAGCTCGTGGTATTACAATCAATACCGCACACGTAGAATACGAAACCGACAAGCGTCACTACGCTCACGTTGACTGCCCCGGCCACGCCGACTACGTTAAGAACATGATCACCGGTGCTGCACAGATGGACGGCGCAATCCTCGTTGTTTCTTCCGCTGACGGCCCGATGCCTCAGACTCGCGAACACATCCTTCTTGCTCGTCAGGTTGGCGTGCCCTACATCGTTGTGTTCATGAACAAGACCGACCTTGTTGACGACCCCGAACTTCTTGAACTCGTTGAAATGGAAATCCGTGAACTGCTCAGCAAGTACGACTTCCCCGGCGACACCCTTCCCATCATCAAGGGTTCCGCTAAGCTTGCTATGGACGCTTACCAAGCCGGCAACCACGACATCAACGACCCCGTTTACAAGCCCATCCTTGACCTTATGGACGCTGTTGACGCTTACATCCCCACACCCGCACGTGACACCGACAAGCCCTTCCTTATGCCCGTTGAGGACGTATTCACCATCACCGGACGCGGAACGGTTGCAACCGGCCGTGTAGAACGTGGTAGCGTTAAACCTTCCGACCCCGTAGAAATCGTTGGTCTGAAGGACGAAATCAAGACATCCGTTGTTACGGGCGTCGAAATGTTCCGCAAACTTCTTGACGAAGCATTTGCAGGTGACAACGTTGGTCTTCTTCTTCGCGGTATCGACCGTAAAGAAATCGAAAGAGGACAAGTTGTTGCTAAACCGAAGAGCGTTACACCTCACCGTGAATTCGAAGGTCAAGTTTACGTTCTGACCAAGGAAGAAGGCGGACGTCACAGCCCGTTCTTCAAGGGATACCGTCCTCAATTCTATTTCCGTACAACGGACGTTACAGGTTCTATCGAACTTGACCCCGGCGTGGAAATGGTTATGCCCGGCGACCACACTCACATCAAAGTTGAGTTGATCACCCCGATCGCAATGGAAGAAGGTCTGCGTTTCGCTATTCGTGAAGGCGGCCACACCGTTGGTTCCGGCGTTGTATCCAAGATCATTAAGTAATTAACTTAATCTCTTCAAGCCACAAAAGGGCGACTGCTTAGTAGCAGCCGCCCTTTTTTTGTTGATTTGCGCGAAGATTTTGCCCGAAATAATGTTTTGGATTTTTCCGAAAAGGCTTAGTCGATTGATTGAACAATCGCGATTGTGTAGTTGCCCTGATGTTTGTCAATATATTGAAAAACAGGTGCGGACAGTTTTTTTAGAGTGAATTTATCGGCGCGACGTACATATGTTTGCCAAAAGTGCGGAAAAATTGTATAATATAAGTTCAGTAAGATAAACAAATTATTTGCGCTTGCAAATTTTCAAACGGAGTAAATCGGTGGACGAAAAAATCGCAATCAGTCTGGACAACGTGTCCTACTACTACAAAACCTACGACGAACAGGGCGTTGCTTTGCCTGCCGTCGGCGTGGAAGGCGTAAGCCTTCAACTTGCCGAGGGCTCTTTTGTCGCGCTTGTCGGACACAACGGTTGCGGAAAGTCCACGCTTGCCAAACTGCTTAACGGGTTGTTGCTGCCCAAGACGGGAAAAGTGACGGTGTTCGGCATGGACACGACGGACAAAAACGCGATCTTCGACATACGCAGGTCGGTGGGAATGGTGTTTCAGAACCCCGACAACCAGATGGTGGCAAGCATTGTCGAAGAGGACGTGGCGTTCGGACCGGAAAACCTCGGGTTGCCGTCGGAAGAAATACGCGCGCGGGTAGACGAGGCGTTGGCACTTGTGGACATGTCGGAATTTGCCAAGCGTAGCCCGTCGGCACTAAGCGGCGGTCAGAAACAGCGCATTGCCGTTGCGGGCGCGCTGGCAATAAAGCCGCGCGTGCTTGTGCTGGACGAATCGACGGCTATGCTTGACCCACAGGGACGAAAAGAAGTGCTTGCCGTCGCGCACAAACTTAACAAGAGTGGCATGACGGTGGTACTTATTACGCACTTCCCCGACGAGGTTGTAGACTGCGACAAGGTGTTTGTGATGGACCACGGGCACATTGTGACAAGCGGCACGCCCGACGAGGTTTTTTCCGATGACAAGGTACTTGCTGATGTGGGACTTCGCGCGCCGCGCACCGTTGAACTTGCAAAAAAACTTAAAGCGGCAGGCTTCGATGTTGACGAACATTGCCACGATGACGTTGCGTTAGGGGGTGCGGTATGCAAAAATCTCAGATAACGCCCTTTGTCGCGCCGCAGGACAGCGCGGTGTACGCCGAGCATGTCGCATTCAGTTACAGCACAAAAAAGAGAGACAAAAACAAGGTTTATGCACTGAGCGATGTGTCGCTGGACATCAAGCGCGGCGAGTTTGTTGCCATTGTGGGGCATACAGGAAGCGGCAAAAGCACGTTTTTGCAGCATTTCAACGCGTTGGTGCGGCTGCAAAACGGCAATATGTCGGTGCTTGGGATAGACCTTTCCGCCAAAAAGCCCGACCTCAAGGCGTTGCGCCGACAGGTAGGTATGGTGTTTCAGTATCCGGAGTACCAACTGTTTGCCGACACCGTGTATGACGACGTCTGTTTCGGGCTTAAAAACTTCGACATACCCGCGGAAAAGCACGAGGAACTTGCGCGTAATGCGCTGTCTACCGTCGGAATGAACTTTGACGAGGTGCGCAACAAGTCACCCTTCGACTTGTCCGGCGGCGAAAAACGTCGTGTCGCCCTGGCAGGGGTGCTTGTCACCAACCCGTCGCTGCTTGTGCTGGACGAGCCGACTGCAGGGCTTGACCCCAACGGCAAAAGAGAAATTTTGTCGCTGGTCAGACGCCTTAACAAGCAAAACGGCGTAACGGTGGTGATGGTGTCGCACGACATGAACGAAGTGTACGAAAACGCCAACCGCGTGATTGTGTTCAGCGACGGCAACGTTGCATATGACTTGCCGACACGCGCGCTGTTCCGCAAGGAAGAAGAAATTACCGCGCTGGGACTGGAAGTGCCGCATATGGCGCGTTTCTGCAACGTACTGGAAGCTGCAGGTTACGCTTTGCCCGACGACGCACTGTCGGTTGACGATGTGTTTGCGGCGGTGTGCGCGTTGAAAAGCGGCTCGGACAAAGGGGGTGACGAACATGTTTCGTGACGTTACCTTCGGTCAGTACTACATGGCGGAGTCATTTGTTCACCGTATGGACGCCCGCGTAAAGTTGGTGCTGTGCCTGCTGTTTATGGTTGGCATATTTTTCGTGACGAGTTTTGCCGTGTTCGGTGCAATCACGCTGTTTTTGCTTGTGGTAATTGCCCTGTCGCGCGTACCGGTCGGCAGCATACTCAAGTCGGTCAAGGGCATTTTCGTACTGCTGTTGTTTACGGCGGTACTGAACTTGTTTTTCACCAAGCGCGGCACGCTTCTGTGGAGCTGGTGGATACTGGAAATTTACGACGAAGGTATCAAGTTTGCGGCAAAAATGTTGTTGCGGCTTATGTTGCTTGTTGTCGGTTCAAACATTCTCACCCTTACGACAACGCCTGTTGACCTTACGCACGCAATCGAAAGTTTGCTGTCGCCACTCAAGGTTTTGCGTTTTCCTGTCAGGGATCTTGCGCTTATTATGAGCCTTACACTGTCCTTTATACCGGGACTTATCGAAGAAACCGACCGCATAATACGTGCGCAAAAGGCACGTGGTGCGGACTTCGACACGGGCAACATTATCAAGCGTGCAAAGGCTTTTATTCCTATCCTTATTCCGCTGCTTGTGGGCGGATTCCGTCGCGCGGACGAACTGGCAAACGCCATGAACAGCCGCTGTTACGAAGGTTCGGACAAGCGCACGCAATTGAACAAAATGCACCTCGGCTGGCGCGACGCGGTTGGCGCGTTTGTGACAGTTTCGGTATTTGTAGGTGTGTTTGTGGTGTATTGTAATCAGCAAAGTTGGGCAAATATCACGTGGCTGTATTTTTAGTGCCGAACGGGCAAAAGTTTGTTGCCGACAAAAATCAGGTTGATGCAAAATGCAAAAAATAAAACTTACAATTGAATACGTCGGCACGGATTTTTGCGGCTGGCAAAGCCAGACAAACGGCAATTCGGTGCAGGACGCAGTGGAGCACGCACTCGGCAAATACTTCGATTGCGACTTCGTGCGTGTGTATGCCGCAGGTCGAACGGACGTCGGAGTGCATGCAAAAGGGCAAACGGTACATTTTTTTGCCGACCGCGATGTCAATCCGTACAAGTTGTGTCTGGGCGTAAACCTCGCGCTTCCCGGCAGCGTTGCGGTGACCTCTGCCGAAATTGTTGCGGACGACTTCGACGCGCGTTTTTCGGCGGTAAGCAAAACTTACGTGTACCGCGTGTACATTTCGCCCGTGCGCAGACCCCTTCTCGACGCGACGCACGCGCAGGTTTACAAACGGTTGGACGTAGCAGCCATGCAAGCCGCGGCAAAATTGCTTGTCGGTACGCACGACTTTGCCGCGTTTCAGAACACCGGCAGCAACCTTAAGGGGACGGTGCGCACAATCAATTCCTTTGACGTGACGGCGCACCCCGAAGACGTAATTTGTTTTACCGTCAACGGCAACGCTTTTTTGTACAATCAGGTGCGCATTATGTGCGGTCTGCTTGTGGCTGTCGGCAGCGGACGTTACGATTTGACCGACGTGCAAAACATGCTTGACGGCAAACGCCTTGCTTTTCGTACTCTTCCTGCAAAAGGTCTCACTCTCGAAAAGGTTTATTATTGATTATTAAGTGGTTTTTTTTATAAATATCATTTCAAAGTTCGAAACGTTTTCTAATAAACGTTGCTCATGTAATTAAGTCATCCTGAGCGTAGCCGAAGGATCCCCCGGAAAGGTACCGATCGTCTATAATTATGCTTATTGCAATAAGTAGCAATAGTCGAAAGGAATGATTTCGCGAGATATTTCGATTGCGCAACGCGTACTTTGTTGCGCTCAGCGTGGCGCAGTTGCAGCGTATTGTTTGTAAAATCAATAATCAGTCATGTAAAAAAAAGTCGTAAATAATAAAAACTCACCGAAACAATCGGTGAGTTTTTTTGTGTAATGTTGTCAAAAAGGCAATACGTATATATTTTTGGCGCCATTTCGGACTATTTTTGCATGCCGTCGATTATTGTAATGACGGCTTTTTGCTGTTCGTCGTTAAGTTTGTCAAACTTCTGCACAAGCGTGTTTTTGTCAGTTTCTTCGCTGTTCTCCTTGAAAAAATCAGACAGGCTTATTCCCAGTGCCCTGCATATGTTTGTAAGAGTGGCAATAGACGGGCTTGTGCCTCTTGCGTACATGTTTGCAAGTGTAGATGGCGTAAGGTCGGCTTCGTTGCTTAGTTTGTACATCGTCCAGCCCTTTTGTATTCGTAATTCTTCTATTCTTTTCAATACATCCATAGTAACGAGTTTTCCCCTTTTGTAAAATAATACAATACTTTTGTGAAATAAATAAACCACATATGTATTGACATTCAATCACATATGTGATACAATAAGAGAAAAAACACGGAGGAAGAAAAAATGTATTGCAAAAATTGTGGTAAAGAGATTTCGGATAATGCATATGTTTGCCCGAACTGCGGAGTAAAGGTTGCTACCGAAACCGCGCCCAGACAGAAAAACAACAAAGCGTTGATTGGCTTTATTTTCTCGTTTTTCATCCCGTTGGTAGGATTGATTTTGGGTATACTCGGTTACAGGGATTCTCAAGAGATGAACGACGAAGGTAGAGGTCTTGCGATTGCCGCTATCGTAATTTCTGCAGTAACGCTGGTAATCAACATTATTGTAGGCATCGTTTACATCAGCGCACTTGGTGCTGTAATGCAACTGTTGTAAAAGCAACAGATAATTTCAATCGCCGGTGGTAAAAATTTTGCTATGTGCGGCGGTTTATACAGAACAACATACAATGTAAATTAAAAAAAACATTAAAACAGACCTCGGACGAGGTCTGTTTTTTTGTCGAGTATCGGCATTTTTGCTACGACGTAAACGCAGTAATAAGTCGTGCATTATGTAAAGGGTAAAATCTGCCTTTTGCCGCGATGTCCGTTCGTTTGTGTCCGACGCAAAAGTCAAGGTCGCGCACATTGTCGCAAACAGTTGAGAAAAACCGCGGCTTGCGGTATAATAAAATCATGAAAATCAACAACGAATGGAAAGATTACGAAATAATTGCCACCGGTGACGGCGAAAAGTTGGAACGGTGGGGCAACGTCGTGCTTCTGCGCCCCGATCCGCAGGTGATATGGCATGCGGTAAACCCGCTGGACAAAATCGTGCGCCCCGACGCGCGGTACCTGCGCTCAAGCAGCGGCGGCGGACACTGGGAATACAACAAACCCGTCCCCGACGAGTGGCATGTTTCCTGGCGCGACCTGACCTTTGCCGTCAAGCCGATGGGTTTCAAACATACGGGACTTTTCCCCGAGCAAGCCGCCAATTGGGCAACTATGATTGACCTCATAAAAGGCGCAAACCGCCCGATAAACGTGCTTAACCTGTTTGCATACACGGGCGGCGCAACGGTTGCGTGTCTGTCGGCAGGTGCAAGCGTTTGTCACGTGGACGCCGCCAAAAATATGGTGGAACGTTGCCGTAAAAACGTCGCCCTCAGCGGACTTGCCGACCGTCCGGTGCGGTACATCGTGGACGACTGCCGCAAGTTTGTCAAACGCGAAATCAACCGCGGTCGCTGTTACGACGCCATCATTATGGACCCACCCAGTTACGGACGCGGAAGCAACGGCGAAGTGTGGAAAATCGAAGAGGACATCTGCGACTTTGTGGATTTGTGCGCAGGCGTACTCAGCGACAATCCGCTGTTTGTGCTTATCAACAGTTACACGACGGGGTTGCAACCTGCCGTGCTGAGCAACATCCTTAAGCGTAGTATCCCCGGGGCGGACAAAGCGACGGTGGAAGCCTACGAGGTGTGCCTGCCTACAGACGAAGGCGGGGTGGTGCTGCCCTGCGGCGCCAGCGGCTTAATTACGTTTTAACGACGGCGTATATTGGTACATATAGCCGCTACGTGCTCAATCGTGCTAAGTCACGTACGCTTAGTACGTTCCTGTCGCACTCATTCGCCAGTTGCGGCTCTCTGCACCAATCTCCGCCGTCTGAATAAAGGGTAGTATTTTTTTTGCCGTGCTCAAAATATTTACTGTTGTTTGAGTTTATGCGGGATAACGTAGATGTGGATAAGTTTGATTTGTCCTTGCAAAAGCCTTCGCCCTCGGGGAGAAGGTGTCACGAAGTGACGGATGAGGGGGCAGAAGTAAATTTGTTGCGGTGCCCGACTGAAACAAAGCGGAACCCTTTCGGGGGATTGCCACGTCGCGACAAAAAAGCAGTCGCTTCTCGCAATGACGTGTATTGAAATCGGCAGTGACAAAAATCACTGCAAACAATCTACTCGCCTCGCCGGCAAGGCGCGGATGAGGGGGCAGAAGTAAATTTGTTGCAGTGCCCGACTGAAACAAAGCGGAACCCTTTCGGGGGATTGCCACGTCGCGACAAA
>ERZ1673738.1408-NODE-1408-length-36462-cov-11.129975_pt1 | contig 36462 bp, 57 predicted proteins | sample MGYA00580198_ERZ1673738 | MGnify/ENA primary metagenome ERZ1673738 (study PRJEB41218, sample SAMN15661784) | gut metagenome | host: Homo sapiens | place: Canada: London | collected 2015-08-20/2019-03-30 | study: EMG produced TPA metagenomics assembly of...
GCGCCGTTCGGTGCTAGAATTAACCACAAACAGAGGTCAAAAAAAAGTAATGTCTTTGATATCCCTTTTTCCGTATCTGCCTTTACCCCAGTCGATTTCAATTTCTTCGATGAAGGAACGCCAGAAAGAGCGCTTGTGTTCATCGTCCAGCGAGTTATACAGATCACGCCAGCCGGATTGAAAAAGGCATTGAATCCGTTCATAATCGACATGACCCATTTGCTGCTGCTCGGCTTGTGCCGCTTCGATTTTCTCCACGATGGCATCATATTTCCGATCATATTCCTCTGCGGATTTGATGCGGTTTTTCTGCCATGAGTAATTGAGGCGGTCTAGCTCGGCCTGTAACTCGGCGACATTATATTTGCTTGTTTTTTCGCTTTCCGCTTCGATAGCATTTACTTCAATTATTTTTCTGTCAACAATGCTTTCGATTTTATCAAGGAGGACTTTTTCAAGGGTTTCTTCAAACACGGTATTTCCATAATCACATTTTTTATCGCGGAGTTTTGAGTTGCATCTATATGTCTTATATGTGACGTTCCTTATCCCTTTGTTTGGACTGTGCGTCCCACCTGTAAGCCGCCTTCCGCAAATTGGGCAGAGAATCAACCCGGAAAAAATATAGGTTCTTTTTTCGCCTGTGTCCCTTGGCGTTCTGGATATGAGCTTTTGCAAGCGGTCAAATTCTTCGCGGCTGATGTACGGCTCACAGTAATTCGGATTTCCCTTGTATTCTCCGCAAATCATTTCGTTTTTGAGCATGTTTATACACGCGTTATAGCTCAAACTCATACCGTATTTGTTATTTACATAGGACATCGCGCCCCTGATTGCTCCATGTGTCAGAGCGTGATTGATTAAGTCCATCGCGATTTCTTCGTGCTCTTTGGCAATGTACTTGTGACGCTCGCCATTTTCCGGGGCGGAAACCGTATAACCGAACGGCAAGCACTGTGCGCCAAAGAGCGGCTGGCCGGATTTGATCTTGTATTCATTGACCATGCGGATACGTTCTCCGGCTTGGTCGGCCTCAAATTGCGCCATCGTGAGCTTCATATTGACGAAAGCCTCGCCGGACGGAGTGGAAAGGTCGTATTTTTCCTCGGTGGCCGTCCAGATCACGCCGCCGATGGCCAAGCGCTTCATGCACTCGTGATACTCGGCGACGGAGCGGAAGAAGCGGTCGAGCTTGATAAAGATGATGCGCTTGAATTTTCCCTTTTCCGCGTCCTGTATCATGCGCTGCAATTCAGGGCGCTTTTTGATGAGCTTGCGGCCAGACACACCTTCATCCTTGTACCACTCAACGATCTTCATGCCGTGCTTTTCGGCGTATTCCGTCAGCTTCTCAATTTGCGCCTCAATGGATATGCCGTGTAGCTTTTGCTCCTGCGTGGACACGCGGATATAGGCGGCGACTTCCTCAATGTATTGATTTCTTTTGACCTGTTCTTCTATGATTGACATTTACGATTCATCCCTTTTGTCGTTTATCGGTTTCTCCTTCTTGCTATCTATCAATCTGCCCTGCAAGATAATCAGGGCGGCGATGGAGGCCAGCGCGAAAACGCAAAGCAACATCGCCAAGGGCGAAACGCTGCTGCCTCTGATGAGGCCAATGTCTTCGTTGCTGGCATCCATGGCGATGTAAAACATCAGCGCCACAGCCAGAAGCACGCAAAGCGCAATGAGGCACTGTGAAACACGCCTCCACGCGGCAATGGATTCTTCGAGCCGTCGCGTGATATCCTTTTCGTGCTTCACCTCGGTTTCGAGGTCGTGGGCGTGTATGGTCAGCGCGTCGCTTGCCTCCGGCGATGGGGAACAATCAAGCTCCGCGTCCGTGCAGCCGGAGAGCAGGCGGATAATGGGCTGGATGGTTGAGAAGCGGACATCCGACCCGGAGGACGAAAGCAGCCTGTCAACCGTGCCTTTCGGCACATTCGTTGCGGCGGCGATATCCGCATTGGATAAGCCGAGGCTCTTCTTTCTGGCCTTGCACCAGATCAGCAGCTCGTCGCCTGTCATGGTCAGCAAACGTTTGAGACATTCCCTGCCGGGGTTTTGGCAATTCAGACATTTCGAGTACATGGCAAAGCCTTCTTTCTGTAAACCCGTCCTTTCATGTGCAATTCTTCCCGTTACATCATATTCGATTCGTATACATTTTTATGACTGGGTATAAAAAATCACATACGATGTGAATACATCACCTTTGCCCGTTGCGATTATCCGCGCGGGGTGATAGGCTTGAATCAGGGTCGAAACGGCCTATCTTCCAGAAATGCGGGGGCGTTCGGGTGGTGCTGCTGCGCTCCCGCATTTTCCCAAAAACTGAAAATTGCGAATGTAGGAAATCGTATTGCAAGACAAAAATTATACGTGTATCATATTTTTTGTCTAAAATCAAGCGGAAAGGGGCAAGCCCAAATTGAGCGCTATTGATCAGCTTATATCTTACATACAAACCCTAACCCCCGAACAGGTGGAAAAGGTTATTTTCCAGATTCCACGATTGTCCGAATTACTGATAGAATCATCGCCGCCTTGTCTTCCGGGACAGTCCGCACAAAATCCATAAGTTCGCGCATATTGTCAGAAAGCCCCTCGTCTGCGTCGGGCTTTTTTTGCTGCTCTTCCGGCGGCTTTTCTTCTATCAGGTCGGATTTCTGGATTCCGAAATAATCCGCCATGATTTCGATTCGATCTATGCGCGGGTATTTCTTTCCGTTCACCCACTCCGTCACGGTGGAATATGGAAAGCCCCATATATTCGCAAGCTCCCGCCTGTCTTTTCCAGATTGCTCGATATAGTATTTCAGATTCTTCGAGAATATGGCCTTGTTGCCAAGTGCGCTCAACCTCATCACCTCCTTCCACCTATATATTACACCTAAAGCGGCATGATTTCAATAAAAAAAGAAAAAAATTACGCTTTTAGTGTTGACAAAGTTATTCTGAAATAGTATTATGGTATCGACGATAACGCTTAAAGCGTTTTGAAAGGTAGGTGACAAACGTGAGGATTTCATTGAAGGCTGCGAGAATCAATAAGAATTTGACGCAGGAGCAGGTGGCGGACGAGCTGAATGTCACCAAGAAAACCGTTGGTTCTTGGGAAAAAGGGAAGACCCGTCCAAAGCTGGAAAAGATTGAACCTTTGTGTGCGCTGTATGGCGTAACCTATGATGACATCGCGTGGAATGTCTAATTTTTTACCGTGAATAACGCTTTAAGCGTTATTGCAAGAAAAAAGGAGCGAGAATATGAACGATTGGTATGCGGCAGAGGCCAAGAAAAACAGGTATGACTACACTGACGAGTTCTACCGCGATGCGATATTGACCGAGGACGAAAAAAAGTATTTCTGGCGAACCGTTGATGAAGTGCTTGACGCAACTGGATTCAACATCCCCGTTTATATGTTCAATCACGACATACTGCCGAAAACCTGCTGCGATGCGTTGGGCATCCATTGGAAAAAAGTTGATGGAAGCGATGAGTTCATCACTGTGGATACCTACTTCATTCACGAAAGTTATGATATTGCTTTCCACGGTGCGTATAACATCGACGGTGAAACGCTTGTCTCTGTGCTTTGCCACGAACTCGCGCATATCCGTTATCAGCGCCACACGAAATATCACGCTGACTTGACCGAAAAATACATCGAAATGGTGGAGCGGAAAGAGGCGAACAAATGAACGAATTGCAGGTTTTTGAAAATGCCCAGTTTGGGCAGGTGCGAACGATAAATCGCAACGGCGAACCGTGGTTTGTGGCGAAGGATGTATGTCTTGCTCTTGGTCATAGCAATGTGAGCATGGCACTTGACCGATTGGACGATGATGAACGGGCTAAGTTTAACTTAGGTCGTCAAGGCGAAACGAACATCGTAAATGAACCGGGGCTTTACAGTTTGGTACTCGGCAGCCGGAAGCCGGAGGCGAAAGCCTTCAAGCGATGGATTACCCACGAAGTTATCCCCAGCATCCGCAAAAATGGCGGCTACATCGCCGGGCAGGAAACCATGACGGACGACGAGCTGCTGGCCAACGCCTTGATGGTCGCCCAGCGGAAGATTGCGGCGCGGGATAAGCAGATCGGTGCAGGAGAAGCAAATCGAGGCCATGCACCCGAAGGCACTTTTCGCGGATGCGGTCAGCGCGAGCAAAACGTCCATCCTCATCGGCGACCTCGCCAAGCTGCTGAAGCAGAACGGCGTGGATATCGGCCAGAAGCGGCTTTTCCAATGGCTGCGGGAAAACAAGTACCTCATCAGCCAGAAGGGCGCGTCGTATAACAGCCCCACCCAGCGGAGCATGGAAATGAAGCTCTTCGAGGTCAAGGAAACGACCATCACCCACGCCGACGGCCACATCACCATCAACCGCACGGCAAAGGTGACGGGCAAGGGGCAGGTTTATTTCATCAACAAGTTCGTTGGCAACGCCAAGAGCTGACGGCAGAAAGGAGCGTCCAGATGGACGGGAACGGGAAAGAACAACTGGCGGTAAAGATTTTGACGGTGCTGGCTAACCTGTACGCCGACCAGATGGGCGTGAAGGTAGATTTCACCATCAAGACCGTGGACGAAAAAGAAAGGAAGCCGATGTATGAAAAAGTATGAGCTGACCGACGAAACCCGCGTCTGGGAAGGCCGGACGCTGCACCGCATCCGGGCGCTCATCGAGCTTGAGCTAGACACAGGCGAAACCGTCAAGCCGGGTGATTTGGGCGGATGGGTTGAAAATGAGCTGAATCTGGCGCAAGAAAGTAACGCGTGGATTGCCGATGAAGCGATTGTCTGCGACAACGCGCGGTGCTATCAGAGCGTACTTGTGAGCGACAACGCGATTGTCAGCGGAGAAGCGCAGGTGTTCGGCGAGGCGTGGGTTTGTGATAATGCACGGTGCTATGGGCATGCGAACATTTTCGGGACTGCGTGGATTCACGGTAACGCCAGAGTACATGAACATGCGTCGGTGGCTGGAAACGTATGGGTTCGCGGCGATTCGGAAGTATGCGGATTCGTGGCGATTTCTGGCAACGTGAAAATCAATTCGGCGTTTGTCGGCGGCTTTACGGTAATCCGTGATACGGAGGACATCGGCGGCTAAAAGAAAGGAGGGATGACCGTGGACAAGCCTGTATGCGTGGAGTGTGACCGCATGATTACGGATGAATCGGCCTTCTACATTGAAGGCGAGTGGGTTTGCGAGGGCTGCATGGAGACTTACAGACGGGAGGTGCTGGAGGGCTAAAACCAGACAGCGCTGGAAGATAGGCGTTTCTGGCCGGAAACCATACAGGGAGGCCGGAAACCATGAAAGTATTGGAGCTATTTGCAGGGACACGAAGCATCAGCAAGGCATTTGAGGCGCGGGGACATGAGACGTTCAGCATTGAATGGTCAGAAAATTTTGAAAACATCAGCCTCCGCGCCGACGTGAGCACGGTGACGGCGGACATGATTCTGGAGCGGTTCGGGCGGCCTGATGTGATTTGGGCAAGCCCAGACTGTACAACGTTCAGCATCGCCGCCATCAGCCATCACAGGCGGAAGAACCCGGAGACGGGCAACCTCGACCCGGTGAGCGATTACGCGAAATTCTGCGATGAGGTTGACCAGCATGTGCTCGACCTGATACGGGCGCTCAAGCCGCGCTTCTGGTTCATCGAGAACCCGCGCGGCGGGATGCGAAAAATGGTATGGATGAAGGGCATCCCCCGATATACCGTCACCTATTGCCAATATGGCGACAAGCGGATGAAGCCGACCGATATCTGGACGAATCATCCTGCTCCACGATTCAGGCCGCCATGCAAGAATGGCGATTCCTGCCACGAAAGAGCGCCGAGGGGAAGCCGGACAGGCACCCAAGGGCTGAAGGGCAGCAAGGAAAGAAGCGTCATTCCTGCGGCGCTATGTGAGCACATCGTGGATATCTGCGAAAACCCGTGAATGGAAGATAACCGTTTTGACCCCAAGAAAAAGAAAGGGGTCAAGACGCATGAAAGAGTTCAAGAGTTTTTACAAAGAGGTCGCAGGAAATGAAGGCGGAAAGTGCCGTTACAACGTTCGGCTGGACACATACGGCTGCGGCTGCCAGCATGATTGTTCATACTGCTATGCCAAATCGCTTTTGAGCTTCCGAAACCTTTGGGACAGCGTGGAGCCGTCCGTCGCGGATATCGGAAAGATTGAGCGGAAAATTGCGAAGATTCCGAAAGACACCATTATCCGCCTCGGTGGGATGACCGATTGCTTCCAACCGCTGGAGGAGCGGGCGCGGGTGACGCGCGAAACCCTCCGGCTGCTCAACGCCTACGGTATCGGCTATCTGATTGTGACGAAATCCGACCTGATTTGCAAGTATATGGACATTCTCGACCGGGAAAAAGCCCATATCCAGATCAGCACGACGTGGATTCCCTGCGAGAAAGCCGTGAGTACGGAGCGGCGTATCGCAGCCATTGAAACCCTGCATGCGGAGGGCTATGACGTGGCCGTTAGGCTTTCGCCCTATCTCCCCCAATTCGTGGATTTTGAGCGGCTGAACGCCATCAAGTGCCCCAAGATCATCGTGGAATTTCTGCGGGTGAACCACTGGATAAAGAAATGGCTGCCGCTTGACTACTCGGAATGGACGGTCAAGCATGCCGGATATCTCCATCTCCCGCTTGAAAAGAAGATTGAGTACCTATCCCGCGTGACTGGCTTTGACGAGGTGAGCGTCTGCGAGGACGTGACCGAGCATTATGCCTACTGGCGGGAGTGCGTGAACCACGACAAGAGCGATTGCTGCAACCTGAGAAAGTGAGGAAAACATGAATTACTATTCTATCGACGAGAGCGCGGCGCGGCTCTCACATGAAATGATGTCGATGAGCGACTATCAGAAGGGCGAGAAAACCCTTGAATATCGCGGCCTGTGCGATTTCGCCGCCGAAATGGCCGAACGGGAAAAGCAGCGCAAGCCGGATTACGCTGAGGCCATCGACGCGCTGCTGGACAGATACGCGCGGAAGCTGGCGGAATGGATGAATACGGAAAGCCGTATCGGGACGCTTTGCCCCTCCATCTTCATTGCCGGAGGAGATGGCGTTTCCGCCAAACGCAAGGCCAAACAGAACGCCCGGATGGATGCGCACATGAAAAAACGTGCGGATATTGACAAGCTGCTCGATAAGATTTGCAAAATTGGCACGGGTGGCATCAAGGCCGGGGACGCGGGTGTGCTGGTGAAGCTGGAAAGCAAGCTCGCAGACCTGCGGGAAGCGCAGGAAACCATGAAGGCCGTGAACGCCTTCTATCGCAAGCATAAGACGCTGGAGGGCTGCGATCTTCTTACGACGGAACAAATTGAAAAGCTCAAGGTGGCCATGACCAGCCCGTGGCGTACAAACTCCGCGCCTTTTGCCCCCTATCAGCTTCAAAACAACGGCGCAGAAATCCGGCGGATTGAAAAGCGCATCGAGGCTATCAGCGCCATCAAGGAAGAAGGCACCAAGGAAAGCACGGTCGAGGGAGTGGACGGGCTGCTGGTGGTCGAGAATACGGACATCATGCGGATTCAGCTTTTCTTTTCTTGTAAGCCGGATGCAGACGTGCGCGACATTCTCAAGGCAGAGGGCTTTTGCTGGGCACCGTCTCAAGGCGCGTGGCAGCGTCAGCTCACGGAAAACGGGCGCTTTGCGGCAAAGCGAGCCGTCGAGCAAATCAAAAATCTCTATACGGAAGGTGATAACGGATGACGAAAAACGAATGGGAGGCTTATTACGGGCAGGACACAAAGCCCAGCAAGTACGGGGCAAGGAAGGTCGTCGTGGATGGCGTGACCTTCGATTCCTCGAAAGAATATATCCGATGGAAGGAATTGCAGCTTCTTCAGCGCAGCGGCGAAATCTGCGAGCTGCAACGTCAGGTCAAGTTTCCCCTGCTCCCTGCTCAAGAATACAAGGGAAAGCGCGTGGAAGCGCCTGTTTCCTACATTGCGGATTTTACCTATATTGACCACCGCACGGGCGAATATGTGGTCGAGGACGTGAAGGGCTTTAAGACAAAAGAATACATCCTCAAGCGGAAAATGATGCTTTATTTCCACAAGCTCCGCATCCGGGAGGTTTAAGGGGGAAGGCGGCATGAAGAAAAAGCCCCCCCAAGAGCGGAAAAACACGATCAACAAAAGGCCGGGGCGAATCGTCGCCCTCTGTACGGCCAAGGGCAAGGTTATCTATTGCGAAGACCAACTTAGTCAAAGAAAGGACGGGAAAATATGATTTTGAGCATTTGGAACATCCTGCTGACTGGCTTTTGCTTCCTGTTGGCTGGCGGCATCATCCTCGGCGTGGTCGCCTTCATCACGGGCGCGGTTTATCTGAAGGATTGGGAGCGGATGGAGGCGGACAGCAAGCATGACCGTTGAGAAATCGCCGTGGACAAGCACGGCAGACAAAAAGGCGCTTCCGCCCTACGGCAAGCGGGTGATTATTCAAACCCGCTGGGGCTATGCGCTGGAGGCGGAGCGGATGCGCGGGACGTGGCGCTCCGCCCTCTATAGCACGATCATCGACGAAACCAACGTCCTCTTCTGGATGGAAAAGCCGGAACTCCCGAAGGCAGCGGACAAACCGCCGGAGCGTAAAGCCGAACAGACGGGGTTTCAGCAGATGATGATGGAGGCGTGAAATTATGCAGCGGGCAGAGCCTATCAAGCATGGAAATGAAGAAGGTTATGTTGTAAAACAAATTCCTTTTGCGGATGTGCCTTTTTTGAAGTTGAGCAGCGCGGAGCGCTATTCTGAGTTTGCCGGAGCGTGGGAACGTATGAAGGCGGTGAAAGGCAGATGACAAGCAAGGAAACATATCACTGGTACAAAGAACACGGTATTTGAGTCAAATGTCATCAGGCGGATGCTGTTCGGGGACAAACGCTTTGCCTGAATTGCCGAGATATAAACATGAAAAAATATTACTGGTACAAAGAACACGGTATTTGCGTCAAATGTCATCAGGCGGATGCGATTCGAGGGCAGACGCTTTGCCCGAATTGCCGAGATGCAGACGGGGAACGCCAAAAGAGATACAGAGAAAGCATAGAAGGAGAAAAACGGGTTGAACGCCTTAAAAAGCAGAGAGAGCAGAATAAACGCAGATATGCGGAGAAAAAGGAGCTGGGAATCTGCGTTGCATGTGAGCGTGAGGCGGTGCCGGGGCGCACATATTGTTCCATTCATCTTGCGAAAGCTCGTTACCGGAGAGCCATGACAGCAGAATGGAAAGCGCCGAATGAATGTCGGTATTGTCACGAGCCGCGAGTGGAGGGCTTTGCCCTCTGTGCAAAACACCTGCCCCGAATGCAGGAAACAGGGCGAAAGGTGGGGAAGCTGCCCACTCCGCCGTGGCATCCGTGGCGGACAAGATACAAAGCAGATGGAGGCGTAAAATGCAAGCCGTGAAGATATGCGACGAAGGCGCAAAGCGGCTTATTGTCGGAATTGTGAAGCTGGCGGCGGCAGATTGGCGGCGGTCATATCAAAAACTGAAAAAAGAACCGTATAATTATACGGCAAATTGCAGGATTGTCGATTGCGAACGCTTCTTCTGTTCCGCCCACTTCGCGCGGCTGACGGCTACTGACGGGCGGGAAATGCTTGCCCGAATGATGGAGGAAGAACATGAAAAAGTTTAGTGATTTGAAGCAGGACGACATGCTGCTGGTGCAGATGGAAGCGGATAATCCGGCGGTCGTGCCGAGACCGAAGTATTATATTCAGTTTGGGCAGGAAAAGCCTTTCCGCGCGTGGATTGCGGCGGGGTTTCATGTGCTTTTCAACGAGAACGATATCCTTTTCTTGCTGATAGAAGAGGAGGCGGACAACCGCGAATTTAGCGAGCTGCCGGAAAACTGGGCATCCTCCATGTTCGAGGCCGTGAAGGATTTGCAAGTGACGCGCGATTTCCTTAATGCTTTGAACCTCGCCAGTGCGCTGAACGGAAATTATTTCAAGGGTGAGGAGGTTGAGCTTGAATGAAAAATCTGAGCGAGTTGAGTGGAGAAACGCTGCTATATGTAAAAAAAAGTATTTTTGACGTAGATATAATGACAAAGGATGACTTAAAACAGAAACTTAAAGACAACGGTTACGGAGGAATGTACGTTTTTCTGGCGCTTGAAAATCCTGCGTCTATCGACATGGATGACTTGCGCAATTTGCTCGAAAGGATTGGAGAGCAGCACGAACAATATGAGAATTGGGATTTTGACATGATGTGCGGCCTTGAAAATATGGGTGAAACAAAAGCATTTATTGATGCTTTTAACCGTCTGGCGCGTGAAAACATGTCCTATAATTCTGGGGAGCGGGTGGATATATTCCACTGAAAACCGTGCGGCCTGAGCTGATTATGATGGCAGATACTTCAAGGACAAGGAGGCTGAAATTTATGACTAACGCAGAGGTGATCGCCGAAGGGCTGAAAGACTTTGCCGCCCTCGAAGACTGTGTGCAAGAAATCATTGCAGATTATATTGACTGCCCATCCGTCGAAAATTGCGCGTGGGACGGAGAAAGCAAGCACAAGGACGTCTGCACGGAATGTAAAGTGAAATGGCTGATGCAAGAATGGGACAGCTAAGGGAGGACGAAGGCCATGAATGAAACGCAAAAGCAACGGCTTATTGATGTGGATGCGCTGCTGGAAGCTATGCCGAAGGATGATGTGCTGCTTTCTTGCGATGTGCGCAAAGTGATTCTCGATGCGCCTATTGTGGACGCTGTGCCGCTTGACTTTCACAATCTCTGCTTGGAAATTGGTCGAGCGGAGATCAAGAAGCTCGAAGGCCAGATTGACCACATGCTCGACTATATGCACGGCGATTGCGGCGCATGTAAGCATCGGAACGTTCACGGCCTCGCGGGGACGACTTGCGGGGATTGCGTGATGGAATGGGAGCGCCCGAATTGGGAGTACGCCGGGGAAGCCGACGAGAAGGAGAATAACAATGTTTGAGATTTACAAGGAGTTTATGGAGTTTGCCGTGTACCTCATGGACGGGAATTTCTTCAGCAAATGCGGCGGGCTATTCATCGCCTTTGTTGCAACCGTCTACCTCATCAAGCTCGTTCTCCTTCCCTTTTATGTCGCGGAAATTTGCAAAATGATGAAAAAATAAGCGCACAAACGAAACAGCGCAAACGGAGGTGATTTTATGGCCGCTGTAAAGTGGGTGAAAATCACGACGGACATGTTCGATAACCGAAAAATCAAGCATTTGCGCAAGCTGCCGGACGGAAACAATATCGTCCTCATCTGGGTGATGCTACTGACGATGGCGGGGCGCTGCAATGCTGGAGGCATGATCTTTCTGACCGAAAACATCCCCTACACGCCCAAGATGCTCGCTGACGAACTGGGCTTTGAGGAAAACACGGTCAAGCTCGCCATCACCGCGCTGGAACAGCTCAACATGGTCTGCACCGATAACGGCTTTTTCTCCATTGCCGGATGGAACGAGTACCAAAACATTGAAGGAATGGAGAAAATCCGGGAACAGACGCGCCAGCGCGTGGCCGCTCATCGCCAGAAACAGAAGGTTCTTGCGGCTGCTGTACAGGGTAACGATAAATGTAACGTTACAGTAACGCAATGTAACGAAACAGAAGAAGATATAGATATAGATAAAGAGAAAGAAAAAGAATATAGGGATATGGGCGCATCCGCGCCCAATCCCTCCCCCTCCCACAAGCCGAAGAAGCCTGTGAAACACAAATACGGGGAATACGCAAACGTGCTGCTCACAGACGACGAGCTTGAAAAGCTGAAAGAGGCGTTTTCCGACTGGGAAGAACGGATTGAGCGGCTTTCCGGCTACATCGCCAGCACGGGAAAGGCGTATAAAAGCCATTATGCCACCATCCGCAACTGGGCGCGGAAGGATGCACAGGCGCAACCCGTCACACGGCGGGCGGAGGGCGCATCTTACAGCCGGAAGCCGACAAAGGCCGAAGAGCTGAATGATTTCTACGACATGGCCGCCAACTGGGCGGCGGAAGGCGGGGAAAACGGATGAAAAACAAAGACATCAGGAGGAACGGCAGCGGTTACTATGACGAAACGGCCTTCAAGGCCATCAGCGGCATGAAGCCGCAACCGGGTGAAATCTGGACGCACAAGGTGAGCGACGGCCTGATGCTGGTGCTCAACCGGGATGAACATGTGTGCGCCTTCCTGAAGCTCGGAGAAAAGCCAGCGATAAACAAAATCATGGTGCGCGGCAAGACGATGATGTGGACGAATCCCATCATGGTCGGCTATTGTTTCGACGAGGTGCTGGAGGCATACGTCAAGACCATGCCGGACACGGAATTTCTGGAAGTGCAGAAAGCCGTCAAAATGGCGCTGGGGCTCTCTCATGTGCCGGATAAGGCAAACGGTCAAGCACATGCGCCGGAAGCGCACACGGACGAAAACAGCCCTATCTCGGATGATTTTGAAAAGCTGGTCGATGAGCGGGACAAGCTGAACGCGAAAATCAGCCAAAAGATGATTGACGAGTACACGACCCTCAAAGCGAAAATTAAAGTGCTGGAGGACATGAACGTAGAGAAAGGCGGTGCGCGGGAATGACGAAACAGGAATTTGCGGCGTTTGCCAGCGCGTTGAAAACCTACTATCCGCGCGAGCAGCTTCTCCCGAACGAACAGGCCATGAAGCTATGGTATCAGGAGCTTGCGGATATCCCCATGCAGATCGCGGAAGCGGCGCTGCGGAAGTGGGTATCGACAAGCAAGTGGTCGCCCACCATCGCCGACATCCGCGAAATGACCGTCGATGTCAAGCGCGGCGATGCGCCGGACTGGTCGGAGGGGTGGATGAAGGTCAATCTCGCCATCAAACGCTATGGCCGATACAGGCCAGCGGAGGCAATGGAAAGCCTCGACCCCATCACGCGGAAGGCCGTGAAGAATCTGGGCTTTCAAAACCTCTGCGATACGGAGGACATCGGCTACTACACGCGGCGATTTCAGCAAATCTTTGAAGCAGAAGCCAAGCGGGAACAGATGCGCTATCAGCTCCCGCTCGAATTACAGGAAACCATCGCGGAGATTCAAGGCGAGTTCCGCTTCAAGCTCGAAAGCGGGGATGCGCATGGATAAAGAAAAGGTCTGGCTGGTGGAAGCCGTCGGGTGCGACGCTTTCGGAAACTGGCTGCGCGTTTACACAGAGCACCAGTGCAAGAACATCATCGCGGCATGGGATTTCATTCAGAAAATCAATCCGGGAGGGGTTTTCACCTATGTCTGCATACGGGAGGGCGTGAAAGATGAGCGAGGCCAAGGATTACTTGAACAGAATCAAATGGTATGACGTGCTGATTGACAGCAAGCTGGAGGAAATGGAACGGCTGAACGATCTTGTCCGCCGGATAACGCCTAGCATGAGCGGAGCCGCTGGCGGCGGCAACGGGGACAAGCTCGGCGATACCGTTGCGAAAATTGTGGATTTGCAGGACGAAATCAACCGAAACATTGACGATTTTGTCAATCTGAAAAGTGAAGCCTCCGCTATGATGGAGCAGATCAAGCAGCCTGAATATTATCATGTGTTACATAAACGTTATGTATTATTTCAAACCTTCGAGAGAATTTCAAACGATATGGGCTATTCGTACAGAACCGTTTTGAACCTGCACGGGCGGGCGCTGCAAGCCTTCGAGAAGGTGCTGAAAGCAAAGAAATAAAAAGGGCGGCGCATCATTCTGCGCCGCTTTCTTGTTCGTCCCGTTCTATTTGTGCCAAGATGGCGCGAAGGATAAAAGCCTGTACGGATTCACCGCATTTTTCTGCGTGTGTCTGGATGGTTTCCTTCATGCAGCTCTCCTTCGGCACACGAATTGTAATTCTGTCTTGGGTAGAAAGATATTTTTCATTTGCCTGCTTGCGCTGCTCATACCCCTTTGTCATGGCGATGCACTCCCTTCTGACATACATGATACCACTGGCCTTACAAACATGGCAACATGTAAAAATAAACAAAAAACACATGGCGACATGTTGCAAATAGTCAATAGATTTACATGGCAACATGTAGTATAATGAGACCATAGAAAAGGAACAGAACACCGACCGAACAAAACAGGAGGAAACGAAAATGAAAGTTAATTTTACGGCAAAAATGAGGGAGTATATCGCCTTTGAGGAAATGCCCGCCGTGAAGAAGGTTATGGAGTACGCGAAGGAAGACGCTTATTCAGCCAAAGACTGGGCGAAAGTCGCCACTAGGATAGTTTTTGACGATAACGGTGCCAAGATAATTGAAGCAACGGCGAGGATTGCAAAGAATCAGCGCGTTTGGGACGCTTTCGACGAAGAAACGCGACACATTGACATCTGGGTCGAATTTACCGCATTTAGCGAGTATCGTAGCAGTTTTATTATCGCGGGCGTATATCTGACCGACTTGTGGCAGCTTACAAGGGACAATGCCGATGAGATCAAGTCCCACATGTACATCAGACGGTTCAAGGAAGTGAAAGGCTAAGGTTTTCAGAGCGCCCAGCATCCGGGCGCTCTTTTTTTGAAAAGTTTGCATACACTTTCACATAATTTCATAGTATTGCACATTGCGTCTATGATATGATTATAATGCGCGAAGCGAACAAAGAGAACAAAGCGATAAGCCCGACGGGAATCACCATTTCCTGCCGGGCTTTTTGCGTGGAACCGAAAGGCGGTGCACCATGGGTAAATTGCAGGAGCTTTACCTCTGCCCCACCTGTATCTGTATTTGATACGCGTCAAGGGTACTGGCAGAAACGGAAAAAGGAATGGAAGGACATCGGGCTGCATAGCGACGTTGGCCGGGATGACCACCTTTTGCGTGGCGGATTCAAAGAACTGGCGCAAAAGAGCGGCATGAACCTCACGGGAACGTCAATTTTTGACCCGGTGCTTTGCGAAATCGTCTATAACTGGTACAGCAACGAGGGCGGATTGATCTTTGACCCGTTCGCGGGCGGCTCTGTGCGCGGCGTTGTGGCCGAGCTGCTGGGGCGGCACTATATCGGGATAGACCTATCACAGCGACAGGTAGACGCAAACCAGATGAACGCGGACGCGCTGGGCGTATGTCCCGCGTGGCATTGCGATGATAGCAGGAATATGAGTGACTACATACCAGACGGCAGCGCCGATCTGGTTTTTTCATGCCCTCCTTATCACAATTTGGAGAAATACAGCGACCATCCGCTCGACCTCTCCAATATGTCTTATGCGGATTTCTGCATGGCGTACAGCGATATCATCGGGAAAAGCTGCCGGAAGCTCAAGGATAACCGCTTTGCGGTCTTTGTCGTCGGGGATATCCGGGACAGCAAGGGCGCATATCGGGACTTTCTCGGCCTGACAAAGCGGCTTTTCATCAAAAACGGCTTGTATCTGTATAACGAATCCATCCTGCTCAACCAGTATTCAACGGCACCGATGCGAGCCGGGGGCGCGTTTTCCGCAAGCCGGAAGGTGGCAAAGGTTCATCAAAACGTGCTTGTCTTTTACAAGGGCGACATGAAGAAAATCAAGGAAAAATTCAAAAATGAGTTCAAAAAAGCACCGCTTGAACGGTTTTTGACATGAAAGGAGGCGAAGATTGTGGTGAAGATGACCGACAAGCAAAAAAGATTCTGCGACGAATATCTGATTGACATGAACGGCGCTCAAGCCGCAATCCGAGCCGGATATTCAAAGAAAACCGCAAAGCAAATTGCAACTGAAAACCTATCCAAACCTTACTTGCGCGATTACATCGACAAACGGATGGCCGAAAAGGAAGCGGCGCTCATCGCCGACCAAGATGAGGTTATGAAGTATTTAACGGCGGTCATGCGCAGGGAAAAGGCGGAGCATGTCGTCGTCACCTGCACGGAAGAAACATCCTCCTATGTGCCGGATGAGGAAGGCAAGATGCGCAAGCAAACGGTGAAGAAGGAAACGCCGCAAATTGTCGAAATCCCTGCCAGATTGCAGGACAGCAACAAGGCGGCGGAGCTGCTGGGCAAGGCATACGGCATTTATACCGACAAAGTGGACGCGGATGTGGACATGAATCTGAATATCAAGGTGGATTATGGAGAAGAAAATGACGGTTGACGTTCTGGGAACGTCATATAGTATTGAGTTTTTTGATTACGACGAAAAGCCGTATTTCAAGAAACATGGGATAGACGGCTATTGCGACAGCGTGACCAAGAAAATCGTCATGTGCAATATGCAGACATATCCGGGATATGAGGATGAAACGCCTGAATATTGCAGAATGATCGAAAAAGCAACCCTGCGGCATGAAATCGTTCACGCCTTTTTCAATGAAAGCGGCCTCTGCTCAAGCTCATTTGAATTTGGCGGCGCATGGGCGAAGAACGAAGAAATGGCTGACTGGATTGCTTTACAGTTTCCAAAGATGATGAAAGCATTTGGAAGCGTTGATGCGTTGTGAACATAACGGTTAAAGCCAACCCCATCTTCCGCGAAGTTGACCAAAGCCGGAAGCGGTACATCATAATGAAAGGCTCGGCTGGTTCGGGAAAAAGCGTTGACACGGCGCAAAACTACATCCTTCGCCTGATGCGCGACGCTGGGCGGAATCTGGTCTGTATCCGCAAGTCGGATATCACCAACCGCGACAGCACCTTTGCCGAGCTGACGGGCGCGATTTATCGCATGTTTGGCGATAAAGCCGACCAGTATTGGGCGATTACAATGTCGCCGCTGAAGTTGACCTGCCGCCACAATGGAAATCAGATCATCTTCCGAGGGATGAACGACGAGCGCCAGCGTGAGAAGCTGAAATCCATCACATTCCAGCGCGGCAAGCTGACAGACGTTTGGTGCGAAGAGGCCACGGAGCTGACACAAGCGGACGTTGAAATCATCGACGACCGTCTGCGCGGCGAGCTGCCGCCGGGACAATTCTATCAGATACGCATGACCTTCAACCCGGTCAATAAGAACCACTGGATAAAGCGTGTCTATTTTGACATGCACGATGACAATGTGCTTTGCCATCATAGCACCTATCTGAATAACCGCTTCATTGATGACGCATACCGGGCGCGTATGGAGCGCCGAAAGATCGTAGACCCGGAAGGTTATACCATATACGGCCTCGGCGAGTGGGGCGAAATTGGCGGTCTGATTCTTCACAACTGGGAGGTCAGCGAGATTTCCCAAGACATGAAGGACTATCACGATGTCGCCATTGGGCAGGACTTCGGTTTCAACCATGCCAACGTCATCTTGACGCTCGGCGAGAAGGATGACGATATCTACATCATGCGGGAGATATACGTCTTTGAGAAGGACACGTCCGAAATCATCCAGATGGCGGAAGATACGGATGTTCCAAAAAACAGGATGATGTGGTGCGACAGCGCAGAGCCGGACAGAATCCGCATGTGGAAGAAAGCCGGATATCGTGCCAAGGGCGTTGACAAGGGCGGCGCGAAAGGCTCTATCAAGGCGCAAATCGACTGGCTCAAGCAGCGTCACATATACGTTCACCCGTCATGCGTGAATACGATCAAAGAGCTGCAACAATGGAAATGGCAGAAGAACGAGCAAACAGGCGAGTATCTGGATGAACCCGTCGCCTTTCAGGATGATGCGATGGCCGCGCTGCGGTACGGCGTGGAATCGTGGCGGAAGGCGCGGGGCTGGATGACATGAGAAAGAGCGAAAGGCGGTGAAACCGATGCTGACGGTCGAGGAAATCAGAACATTTATCGAGGCTGACAAGTGCAGCAAGAAAAAGCAGCTTGCGATGGTTGGCCAGCGGTATTATGAAGGCCAGCACGACATTCTGAAAAAGAGGATTTTCTATTTCAATGCCGACGGCGTTCTGGAAGAAGATAAAATCAGTGTAAACACAAAAATTCCGCACCCCTTCTTCAAAGAGCTGGCAGACCAAGCTGTTCAATACCTGCTATCCTGCAATGATGGCTTTATCCGCTCGGATGACCCGGATTTGCAAAGAGAGCTTGACGATTACTTCAATGAGAATGAGGATTTCATCGCAGAGCTGAACGAAATCCTGACGGGTAGCATCGTCAAGGGCTTTGAATATGGCTATGCCTTCAAGGGTGAGGACGGGAAGACGCACTTTCAAGCAGCGGACAGCCTCGGAGTGGTCGAGGTACGAGCCAAAGAAACGGCTGACCAGTGCGATTATCTGATTTACTGTTACATTGACCGATTCGATAAGGATTCCCGCCCCATCAAGCAGATTCAGGTGTGGGACAAAACGCAAACATGGTTTTATACCCAGATCGATGACGGCGAAATAACGCTGGATGAATCGGAAAAGGACAACCCAAGGCCGCACACCCTCTATCAGAAGGGCGAAAAGCTCTATATGGACAGCTATGGGGAAATCCCCTTTATTCGGCTGGATAACAACCGCAAGCAGAGCAGCGATATTGCCACCATCAAATCCATGATTGACGATTACGACGTGATGAATTGCGGCCTCTCCAACAATATCGAGGGCACAAACGAAGCGCTGTATGTCGTCACAGGCTTTGATGGGGACAATCTCGATGAGCTGATGCAGAACATCCGGGCGAAAAAGGTTGTCGGCGTGGGCGAAGGCGGAAACGTCAACGTGCAAACGGTAGACATTCCCGTTGAAGCACGCAAGGCCAAGATGGAGACCGACGAAAAGAACATCTTCCGCTTTGGCATGGGCGTGAACATGGAAAGCCTGAAAGATACGGGCGCGACGGTCAGCATTGCCATCAAGGCGGCGTATTCCTTGCTCGATCTCAAGTGCAACATGCTCGAAATCCGCTTGAAGCAATTCATGCGCCGGATGCTGAAAATCGTGCTTGCGGAAATTAACCATGATAACGGCACGGACTATCAGCAATCGGACGTTTACTTCTGTTTTAAGCGTGAAACCATCGTCAACGAAGCGGAACAGGCGACCATTGAGCTGACCAAAGCCCAGCGGCGGGCGGCAGAGATCAACACCATTTTGAGCCTTGCCTCTACCATCGACGACGAAACCCGGCTGAAGCTCATCTGCGAGCAGCTTGAAATCGACTATGACGAGATCAAGGACAAAGTGCCGAAGGAGGACGAAACCGGGCTGCCGCTCTATCAGGTGCAAAAAGAGCTTGACAACGCAAATCTGGAAGAATAGGCGTGATGAACCATGAGCATTGAACGTCTACGGAAAAAGCACGCAGGACGGCACACCCACGCCGGATGCACCTATGCCTATCGTGAGCGCTGGTGACGGCGGGAGCGTGGCCGTGAAAGTAACGGGTAGAAATCTCTTTGATATGAGGAATAGTAAAGAATCCGTTACAAACGGCGGTGTGACATATACTCGTAATGCGGATTATTCTTTTACTAGAACTGGAACTGCTACAGAATCTACAGGCAATGTGTGGATGGCAGGCGGTTACCTGATAAAACCCAAAGCTGACCTATCTAACGTTTTCTGCGTTCTATTAAAGGGCGTAAAGTACAGTATCAAAGATTGTGTTTTACTCGCCATTTCTTCCGATGGCAACGCATTAGTAGCACGCAATGAAAACTTTGTGCCTACGCAAGACATGTATATCACAGGCGTGAGGAACGAAAATTTCATAGTAGGCAAAACCTACAACGATATCGTTTACCCGGCTGTTTATGTCGGAGAAAAGGCGTTGCAGTATGAACCCTACCGTGAACAGCTCCTCACTCTGTCCACCCCAAACGGCTTACCCGGCATACCTGTCACCTCTGGCGGCAACTACACTGACCAAAGCGGCCAGCAGTGGGTGTGCGATGAGGTGGACTTTGAGAGAGGGGCGATGGTGCAAAGGGTTTGGAAAGCGCAAGTTAATACACAAAACGGCGCTGTTGATGAAGAGTATCGCATAAGAATGACCATTGATGGAGAAAAAGGGAAACCTGGCGATTTTAATTGCATTATAAGCATAACGCCTTATGCATCGTGGACTTCCTGCGTTATGAACAATTTACTGTATTTGAAAAACGTGGAAAAGCCAGATGGAAGTTTTTATACCGCGAAAGAGTTACAAGCCTTAGCTCTTGACGTAGATGTTGTATATCAACTCGCCACTCCCATTGAAACCCCGCTCACCCCGGCCGAACTCGCCGCCTGCAAAGCGCTGACTACCTACGCGCCCGACACCGTGGTGCAAGCGAGCGACGGCGCGGGGATGGAAGTAACCTACAAATGCAACGTGAGAAAAGCCGAAAAGACCATCAATGACCTGTACGCCGAACTTACGGCAGAATTGGAGGCATAACATGAGCACGACCGCGAGACTTTGCAAAATCCTGATTACCAAGAGCCGCTATACATACGATGATATGTATGCAAAGCTCGACCTTTTCCTCTTGATGGGTCGCATCAGCGATGAGGATTATGTCGAGCTGACCGGAATGCTGGTTAAGCCTGAAGAGACGGAGCAACCGGGGGACGGCGAGCAGAGCGATGTGATTTCCGGTGAATAAGGCCGAAAAAGAGGTCATCCAAAGCCAGCTTGACAACGAAAAGGCCGTGCTGCTTGATCTCAAGCGCCAGTATGCGCGGGCGCTGCGGGACATCAACGATAAAATCAGGATGCTGCAAAGCGATGAGCTGACGCAATCGCGGGCTTATCAAATCCAGTATCAGAAGGCGCTCAAGGCGCAAATCGAGGCTATTCTGGATAAGCTGCAAGGCGATGAGTTCAGCAGCATTCAGGATTATCTTTCCCACAGCTACACGGAAGCGTATGTCGGCACGATGTACGTCTTGCACGGGCAGGGAATCCCCATCATAACGCCCATTGACCAGCGGGCGGCGGTGAAGGCGGTTGTCACGGACAGCAAGCTATCCACCAACCTGTACGCGGCGCTGGGCTATGATATGGACAAGCTGAAGAAACACGTCCGCGAGGAAATCACGCGAGGGCTTGCTTCTTCGCTGCCCTATGACCAGATTGCGCGGAACGTGTCCATGTTTTCCACCCTGCCGCTTGCCAACGCAAAGCGGATTGTCCGCACTGAAGGCCACAGAATCCAGCAAGCCTCCGCTGAGGACGCGCGACAGGCCGCCAAAGCCAAGGGCGCGGATGTTGTGAAGCAATGGGACGCAAGCCTTGACGGCAAGACGCGGCCTCTGCACCGGGAGCTTGACGGGCAAATTCGGGAGACGGATGAACCCTTCGAGGTGAATGGGATAAAGGTGAATATTCCGGGCGCTTTCGGCGACCCGTCGCAAGATTGCAACTGTCGTTGCGTGGCGCTGACCCGCGCACGGGCGGCGCTGGATGCGGACGAGCTGGCAACGCTGAAGCAGCGGGCGGAGTTCTTTGGGCTGGATAAGACGGAGAGCTTCGAGGACTTCAAAAAGAAGTATCTGAAAGCGTCTGAAACCGTTGAAAAAACTGGGAAAAATGGTATAATAAAAGCAGATAAGATTGTATCCGGCCACGCTGGAACACCGAAGAAGGCGACGCCGGGAACAGTCATCGACCATAAGAGCGACAGCGACGTGGTAAACGTCAGGAGCTTCTACGGCACGAACGGGTTGAAAGAAAAAGATATCCACACAGACGATCATGGTTATCCGAATCGGCATAAGTTCGGCCAGCATGGCGAACATGCCCACGATTATGAGTGGGATGAAAACGAACGGCTGAAGAATAAAACAACCAGAGAACTCAGCCAAGAAGAACGGGAAGGGAGCAGCGATATCTTGTGATGAACAAATCAGAATTGAGACAGATTATTCTTGATTGTTGTAATGATGTGGTTTTCACATTCAACGGCAAGGAATCTGGAATCACATCCGATGTCAAGAATTACGTCCCGACCTTCCACGCATGGCATGGAAAAGAAACGAAGTCATATTCCGATGTGGATGTGCTGATGGATGATGAGTTTTTCAGCGGGAAGTCAATTACAGACTTGATTGGGAAAGTTAAATTTACGTTTGCCTAAAGCACCGTTCAATCGAATGGTGCTTTTTTCATGCAAAAAAGACAGTCAAACGCGGCTGTCTTTTTATGTTGGATTTGAAAGGAGATATGAACCATGAAACCCTGCTTCAAAGTTTGGTTTAAGGCTGCCGGAATCCGTGCCATCAAGACGGTGGCACAGGCGGCCATCGCAACCATCGGCTCGTCTGCCGCTATGGGCGACGTGAATTGGGCGCTTGTCGCGTCCTCTGCGGCGCTGGCGGGCGTGCTCTCCCTGCTGACCTCCGTTGCCGGACTGCCGGAGTGCAAGGACGAAAAAGAAACGCCGGAAGAGCTGGACACGCTCGACGAAGGGGCGGATGAAGATGTATGACCGACAAAAGGTGCTGAATATCGCCCTCGCGGAGGTCGGCTATCTGGAAAAGGCCAGCAGAAACGCGCTGGACGATAAGACGGCCAACGCCGGAGATGCGAATATCACCAAATATGCGCGCGACCTTGACGCTATCAGCTTCTACAATGGCCGAAAACAGGGCGTGGCATGGTGCGACGTGTTTGTGGACTGGTGTTTTGTACAGGCATACGGCAAGCTGGCGGCGCTGAAGATGACCTTCCAGCCGACGGTGAGCAAGAACAACGCGGGCGCTGGTGTCAAGTGGAGCCGTAAATACTACGAGCAAAAGGGACAGTTCTTCCATTCCCCACAGGTTGGAGACCAAATCTTCTTTGGCACTTACGGAAGCGAAACCCATACTGGCCTTGTCTACAAGGTAGATGGGAGCCGCGTCTATACGGTCGAAGGCAATACATCCGGCGCGAGCGGCGTGGTCGCCAACGGCGGCGGAGTTTTCAAAAAGAGCTATCCCCTCTCCCACGGTCGAATCTGTGGCTATGGCCGTCCGGCGTATGGCGTACAGACAGCGGCAGAGCCGGAACAGGAACAACCAAAAGAACCCGAAGAAAGCGCGGATTATACGCTCTACACCGTGAAGAAGGGCGACACGCTTTGGCGCATCGCTCAAAAGCTGCTTGGCAGGGGCAACCGATACAAAGAGATCAAGCAGCTTAACGGCATGCAGAGCGACAAGATTCTCGCTGGGCAAACCATCAAAATCCCGAAAAAGGCATAACGGCGCGAAACGCGCCTTTTTTGCATCGTCCAGCGCCGGGACGTAAAAGAGGGCGCTGTCTCAAAACGTGGACGACCCACGTTAAAAGCGTATATCAGAAAGGATAGGGGCATCTATGACGATCAACGAAATTCTCAAGGCGAAAGGCATTTCTGACGAAACCGTGGCCGACATTCTCGCAGCGATGAAGGAAAACAAAATCTTCACGGCGGGCGAGGAAAACCTTGATATCCGATACGGCAAGCTGAAAACCCAGAATGACGCGACCGCGCAGCAGCTCACCGAGGCAAACGCGCTCATTGAAGAGCTGAAGAAGGGCACCAAGGGGCAGGAAGGCTTGCAGCAGAAGATCACGGCGTATGAAACGCAGGTGCAGCAGCTTCAGGCGGAGCTTGAAAAGACCAAGCTCGAAGCGGCCATCAAGGTCGAGCTGCTTTCCAGCAAGGCGAAGGACGTGGATTATCTCGCGTACAAGCTGAACGAAAAGCTCAAGCACGACGGCGAAACGCTGACGCTTGACGATAACGGCGCAATCAAGGGCTGGGACGACAAGCTGGCAGGACTGAAAACCCAGTTCCCGACCATGTTTGAGACGGACAGCGGGAACGGCGACGGCTATCAGATTTATCAGCCCAACAAGCTCAAGAGCGGTGACGGAGGCGAACCGACCCCGACGAAGGAGAGCTTCAAAACCATGAGCTATGAGCAGCGCGTGGCCTTGAAGCAGAAGAACGAGACGCTTTATAAGCAGCTCTCCAAGTAACGACAAGAAAGGATGATATAAGATGGCAAGGACTGGACTTTTCGGCGGCTTCTACTTTGACGAGGAAGTTTTCACCGACATGATGGCCGAGGCCGAGTATTGGAGCAACCCGATTCTGGCTTCCGGCGTTATCCGCAATGACCAGAGCATCATGGACGCTATCGGCGCGAAGGGCAACGTCGCGACCATGCCGATCTATACCCCGCTGAACATCCATGACAGCAACATGGGCGCTCTGAACAACGACGGCATGACCGATAACACCCCGGTTGAGATTTCCGGCAGCAAGCAGACGATGATGCTGATTCAGCGCATGAAGGCTTTCAAAGCCAAGGATTTCACCAAGGAACTGACGGGCGCTGACCCGATTTCCCGCATCAAGGCCAGCGTTCAGAGCTACTATAAGCAGGTCTGGGAAAACGAGATGATGAACGTTGCACAGGCGGTCATGGGCGTTTCCGCGCTCTCCGACCATGTGACCGACCTCTCCATCACGACGGGCACCATCGCCGACGCGAACAAGATCAACGAGACGACGCACATTGACGCGGAGCAGGCTGCGCTTGGCGATATGGCGGGTGGCCTCGGCCTCATCGTGATGCACAGCAAGATTTTCGCCGCGTATAAGAAGCTGGCGCTCGTCGAGTATGACAAGTACGTTGTCAATGGCGCTATCAAGCAGGAAATCAACCTGCCGACCATCGGCGGCAAGCACGTCCTCGTGACGGATTACTACACGCTGGACGCAACCACGACGGGCTTCCCGGTCTACAAGACGTATCTTTTCGGCGAAGGTGCTTTCCTGTCTGCCGATAAGACCAACTACGAGAACCAGTATACGACCAATTACGACCCGCAGACGGCGGCGGGCACTGACCTGTTCTATACCAAGCAGGGCAAGGTTCTCCACCCGAACGGCCTTTCCCTCGCGGTGGACAATATTGCCAAGGAATCCCCGACGTTCGCCGAGCTTGGCACGGCGGCCAATTACAGCCTGAAGTTCAACCACAAGAACGTCAAAATCGGCCTGATTAAGTCCAACGGTTAAGAGGGGAGTGCCCGAAACATGAACAGATTTGTGATTGTGGATGGGCTGCCTTACCTGTACGCCGACGACGGCAAAACCTACACGGTGCGCTGGGACGAAAAGGGCTTTACGGTTGGGGCGGAGGTTCAGCTCTCCGTCCCTTCTCCCTTTTTTACGTTTTCCGAGCTGTCCGTCAAGGCGAAATGCGCCGGACGGCTTGACAGCATCGCGGCGGTACAGGACGAGCAGCAGGATGAGCAGCAGGATGAGCAGCAAGCCCACGAAACCAAATTGGAAGAGCTGACGGTCGCCGAGCTGCGTGAATTTGCCGAGCAGCGTGGCCTTGATCTCGGTGAAGCCAAGAAAAAGGCGGAAATCCTCGAAGCGATTAAGGGCGTGATGGAATGATTCTGACGGTCGAGGCACTGCGAAAGCACATCGAAACCGACGAAACCGACGACGTGCTGGAAGAAAAGCTGCGGGCGATGGAGCTGTTGATTCGCGCTTATACGAACAACAATTTCCAGCAGCGGGCGGCGCGGCGCGAGGCTGACGTTGTGGGCGGCTTTCTCTACATGGAGGCGCTCCAACCCTTTGATGTCGGCGACACGCTGCAAATCAGCGATTCCGAGCTGAACGACGGCCTCTATACGGTCACGAAAGTGGATGACGCAACCGTCACGCTCAAAGAAAAGACATACGACGAAAAGAATGTCCGCGTGACGCGCGTCATCTATCCCGCCGATATCAAGATGGGCGTGGTCAACATGATGAAATGGGAACTGAATAACCGGGAAAAGGTGGGTATCAGCTCTGAAACCATTTCCCGGCACTCTGTGTCTTATTTCGATATGTCCGGCGACAATTCCATTGCCGGATTCCCGAAGGCGCTGCTGGGCTTCCTAAAGCCCTACATGAAGGCGCGATTCGGTCAGGGGGTGCGCGTATGAAGGGCATCGGCGGCAACCTGACGGCCATCATCGAAAAGCGCACAGTGACCAAGAACGAAATCGGCGAGCATATTGAAAGCTGGCAGGAGGCGGAAAGGCTGCGCGGCTGGCTCGATCTTGCTTCCGGCGATTCCCGTTATACGGTATTTTCCGCCAAGGTGCAGCAATCCACGCACGTATTCATTGCGGATTATAAGCCGCTGCCGGATGACGTGACGGCTGAAAATGCACGGGTGACGATTGCGGGCAAGCGTTACGACGTGATGCTGATTGACAACCCGATGGAGCTGGGCGAGGGAAGTCAGCTTGAAATCTATCTCAAATACACTGGGGGACAGTGATATGGCGAATGTCGTCTTTAACGATATGAGCTTGGAGGTCGAGGCGGCGCTTGATGAAACCACTATCGCATGGTTGAACGCATGGGCGGCGGAAATCGCCTCCACGGCGGCGAGAAACTGCCAGATGGATGAAGATGCGGGAAAGCAGCTCAAAGGCTCCTATGGCTTCCAGACGGACGACAGCGCGGGCAAGGCGCAAGTCGGAACACCTCTTGAGGCCGGATATTGGGAAGAGTTCGGAACAGGCGAATACGCGGTTCACGGCGACGGTCGAAAAGGCTGGTGGATTTACTGCCCCGGACAGCCTACCATGGGAGGCGGCCAGACATACGCAACAAAAGAAGAAGCGCTTGCGATGGCTGCTTATATCCGCGCACGGTACAAGAAAGAGGCCATCGTCACCAATGGCCGCAGACCGAGCCATACGCTTGAAAACGCCTTTAAGGGCAATCAGGCGAAGGCCAAAGCCGACCTTGAAGCAAAGCTGAAGGAGAGGATGGAAGAATGACCACTGAAACGATGAAATACATCAATAACCTGATGGGCAGCCTTTCTATCCCATACGCCTTCATGGAATGGAAAAGCAAGCCTCCGGGTGACCGCTATTTCGTCGGCGAGTATACCGAAACCCAAATGGCGACGCTTGAAGAGGACGGGCGGCAGGAAACAACGTTCATTCTCCGGGGCTTTACGCGTGGAGACTGGGGGCTGCTGGAAAAGGACAAGACCGCCATCGAAAAGAGCGTGGCGGTTACGACCATCCTGCCGGACGGGACGGGGCTGGCCATCTTCTACGGCGGCGGCTATCCCGTGCCGACGGGCGACGCGGAGCTGAAAAGCATTAAAATCAATCTGACCATACAGGAATGGAAGGTGAACTGATATGAAAACGGGTATCAATGGCGTGTCGGCAAACACGCCCAAGAATATCCTCTTCGGTGCTGGCACGATTCACAAGGGTCTGAAGTACGAGGGCGACAAGTGGAACTTTGACGCGAGCATCATCGGCGCGACGAGCGGCGGCAGCAAGCTCTCCATCGTGCCGGAAATCACGAAGGTCGAGGCCGACGGCGTGTTTGTCTCCGCCAAGGGGCTGAACAAGAAGACGGGCGAAACGGCCACGATGGAGGTCAATCTGCTGGAGCTGTCCAAGGAGGTCATCACGGCGGCGACGCTGGGCAATGCTGGAACGTCTGCCGATACAAAGTATGATCTCATCGAGAGCAAGGCCGACATCGTGGAGGGCGACTATTGGGAAAACATCGCCTTTGTCGGCGCAACGCTTGACGGCGAGCCGATCATCGCCATCCTCGACAATGCGCTCTGCACGAGCGGTCTTGAGCCGGAGAGCAAAAACAAGGAAGGCGCGGTCGGTAAACTTACCTTTGAGTGCTATGCCGAGCTTTCCGGCGACCTTGAAACGCTGCCGTGGCACATCTACTATCCCAAGGCAACCTAATCAGAAACCAACCGGGCGGGGGCTGCTTCCCTGCCCGATTTTTATAAAAAGGAGAGAGGCACATGGAAAACGTTGAATATACGCTGCGTGATTTGACGGCGGACGATATCTTTCTGGTTGTCAACGTCATCCGAAAAATCGGCATCAAGGAAATGAAAAACTGCTTTGCCACGCCGGAGGTGCGCGAGGCCATCAAGGCCACGATGCAGGGCAGCGATGAAAAGAAGACGGAAGAAAACGACATGACGAGCGTCGGCGTGGCCGTGATGCTGGAAGTCGCGGGCGTGATTATCGACCATCTGCCGGATTGCAAAGCCGAAATCTATGCCCTGCTTGCGGCGCTCTCCGGCATGAAGGCGGATGAAATCGCCGCGCTTCCGTCTCGTGTGTTCATGGCGATGGTCAAGGACACCATCAGGAAAACGGAGTTCCCTGATTTTTTCGCGGATGTGCTCGGATTGTTGAAATAAACGACGTGCAATTCTTTGACCTGATTTTCCGGCGATATGCCTCCCCTCTCACCCTGCTTGATGGGATGATACGGGGCGGGCGGCTGGAGGAATTTGTCAACGAATTTGTCGGCCTATACAACAAAGAGCAGGAAGATGAAACGCTCTGGAAGATTTGGCTGCATCGGGTTTTCGACCAGTCCTATGCAGATTTCCGCGCGTCTGTCAAATCGGACGCGAAAGCAGCACCAACGCAGGAAGAAATCAAGAGCACCGTCTCGCAATCGTATAACATGCTGACGGGCTTTGACCCTTCTGGGGGTGCAAGAGGTGGAGCTATTCAAGATTCTGGGGACAATCGCGATTGACAACGAACAGGCCAATCGGGCGCTGGAGGAAACGACGGCCAAAGCGGACGGCGCTGGGAAAAAGTCGGAATCCGCCTTCTCAAAGATTGGCGGCGCAGCGCTGAAGGTCGGAAAGGCTGTTGTCGCTGCGGGCGTGACGCTGGGGACGGCGTGGATTGCGGCCATTGAGGGCAGCCGGGAATATCGGACGGAAATGGGCAAGCTGGACACAGCCTTCGTAACCAATGGCCATTCCTCCGACGCGGCGAAAAAGACCTATCAGGATTTACAGGCCGTGCTTGGCGAAACGGACGTTTCCGTTGAGGCTGCGAACCATCTGGCTGTGATGACGGACAATGAAAAGGATTTGCAGACGTGGACGGATATCTGCACGGGCGTTTTTGCGACGTTTGGCGATTCCCTCCCCATTGAAGGCCTGACGGAAGCGGCGAACGAAACGGCCAAGGTCGGCGAAGTAACCGGACCGCTCGCGGATGCGCTGAACTGGGCGGGCATATCCGAGGATGAATTTAACGACAAGCTGGCCAAGTGCTCCACCGAGCAGGAACGCCAGAAGCTCATCATGGAGACGCTGAACAATACCTATAAGAGCGCATCCGACCAGTACAAGCAGACCAACAAGGACGTGATGGATGCAAACCGGGCACAGGAAAGGCTCAACGGCGCAATGGCCGAGCTTGGGCGCGTGGGTGAACCTATCCTGACAGCCGTTAAAAACGCGGTTGCGGGCATGGTTGAGGCTGCCGTCCCAAAGCTCGAATCCTTCATCCGCAAAATCAAGGACATGCGCAAATGGATGAAGGAGAACAAGACGACGGTGGACATTATGAAGGCGGGCATTGTCGCGGCGACGGTTGCGGTTTCCGGCTTTGTGGCCGTTATGGGCTTTTCCAGCGCGATGAAGAAAGCATCGGCGGCCATCAAGCTCGTCACCGTGGCCATGAAGGCGCTGAACGTCGCCATGAAGGCCAACGTCATCGGCATTATTATCACGCTGATTGCGGCTCTTGTGGCTGGTTTTCTGTACCTGTGGAAAAACAACGAGGGTTTCCGAAATTTCTGGATTTCGATGTGGGATAAAATCAAATCTGCATGTGGTTCGGCCACCAAGTGGATTAAGAGCAAATTCAACGACCTGAAAGGCGCGGTGAAAACCGTTCAGGATTCCTTCGGGAAGATCAAAAGCGCCATCACCGACAAGATGGACGATGCGCGGGAAAAAGTGAAAAGCGTGATTGACAAAATCAAGGGCTTTTTCCCGCTGAAGGTCGGGAAAATCTTCAGTAACCTGAAAATTCCAAAGATTTCCGTCAGCGGAGGAAAAGCACCTTTCGGAATCGCTGGCAAGGGAAAGCTGCCGAATTTTAATGTGAAGTGGAACGCCGAGGGCGGCATCCTTGACAAGCCCACCATTTTCGGCATGACGGGCGACACGCTGCTCGGCGGCGGAGAGGCCGGAAAAGAAGCTATTGCCCCTATCGACACGCTGCAAACCTACATCCGGGAAGCGGTGCGGCAGGATAACGAGGCCATCATCCGAACGCTCATTGAGCAAAACGGGCTGCTGATGGACTTTCTCCGGCGCATCATGCCGAAGGATGTGAGGCTATCCAATGGTGCGCTGGTCGGCGAGCTTCTGCCCCTGCTTGACGCGGGCATGAACGACAGGCTGACGCACACGATGAGGGGAAACACACGATAATAACTTTTTTATGGAAGATGGGCGGTGAAGCCTATGAACATTTTTGAACTTTTCGGCACCATTGCAATCGACAACGCAAAAGCAAATAAGGCGATATCTGACACGGAAAACAAAGCGAGCGGCCTATCGAATACGATGGAGGCCGCTTTCGGCAAAATTGGAGGTCTGGCCAAGAAAGTCGGTACGGCGGTTGTGGCGGCCTTTGCCGTGGACAAAATCAAGGACTTTGGAAAAGATTGTGCTGAAACCTACGCCAGCATCGCGGCGGAACAGGCATCTTTTGAGCAGATTATGGGCGACTACGCCTATATGGCGCAGGAGAAGATGGATAAGGTCGCCAGCGAGACGGGCATGGTATCTTCTCGACTCACGCCTTACATGACCAGCATGACGGCGAAATTCAAGGGCTTGGGCTATGGCGTGGATGAGGCGACCAACCTTGCACAAGAGGGCTTGACGATTGCTGCGGATGCGTCGGCCTTCTGGGACAAATCGCTTGATGAATCTATGTCCCACTTGAACAGCTTCATCAACGGCAGCTATGAAGGCGGCGAGGCAATCGGTCTGTTTGCCAACGATACGCAGATGGCGGCCTATGCCGTTAAAAAAGGCATCGTTTCGGAAACAAAGGCATGGTCGGCACTGGATGAAGCAACCAAACAGGCGACGCGCTTGCAATACGCCAAGGATATGATGGCGCAATCCGGCGCAACGGGGCAGGCGGCGAAAGAATCCGGGGAATATGCAAACGTCCTTGCAAACCTGAATGAGCACATGCGCCAGCTTAAAGGTGTTATCGGCAAGCCCATTCTGGAAAAGCTCATTCTTCCGGCAATGCGGACGCTGAACAAGATCATGCCGGGGCTGACGGAAAAGACCGAGGCTTTTATGACGGGATTTTCCAATGGCCTTGATAAAGTTGCCGGGTATTTTAAGGACGTATTCACAGAAAACGGTTTGAACCTCAAGGCGTTGCCGCAAGCGTTCAAGAAAATGGGCACGGACATCGTGTCCTATCTCAAAAACTTGTCCGTTGGCAATGGCGAATTTTTCAGGAATATCGGGCAGAACGTCGGAAATCTGGTTGTTAATCTTGGAAAAGCAATCCTTGGGGCACTCTCGAAACTGGTTGATGATATTCCTTCCATCCTTTCGACGGTTGCCAATGCCATCAGTACGGCGTGGCAAAGCGTGGTTTGGCCGCTGATTCAAGGTTTTTTCGAGGTGACATTTGGCGTTGAACTACCTAAATGGAGCGATATAAAGGATAAGATAACAAACGGATGGAGCAATGATATTTGGCCGTTCATTCAGGACTTCTTTAAGGCGGTATTTGGAGTTGAACTGCCTAAATGGAGCGATATAAGGGACAATCTTAAAGCGTGGTGGGACGAAACAGCCCTGCCATCCATTCAGGACTTCTTCAAAGCGCCGTTTGGAATCACACCCGAAAAAGCAGAAATTATTGCTGGCAATCTTAAAGCATGGTGGGATGAAACAGCCCTGCCGTCCATTCAGGATTTCTTCAAAGCACCGTTTGGAATCACGCCTGAAAAAGCAGATATTATTGCGGGCAATCTTAAAGCGTGGTGGGACGATGCACTGAAAGCAACGGGCGATATTTTCAACGCCCTATTTGAAATCAAATTGCCTGAGCCTTCGGACATCATAGGAAAGATCACATCGTGGTGGGACGGCGTAAAGAGCAGCATTGCGGGAATTTTCAATATCAACGCCAATGTCAGCCCTTCGTTCGGCGGCGGTTCTTCCACAGGAACAGGCGGCGGAAGATCAATTCCGGGACACGCCAACGGCCTTGATTTCGTTCCACGCGACGGCTATCTGGCGCGGCTGCATTACGGCGAAACGGTGCTCAACCGGGCGAACGCTGACGCATGGAGAAGCGGCACAATGGGCAGCGCGGAGGTCGGGCGGCTTGAAACGGCCATCAATGCTCTTTCCGGCCTGATGCAGCAGATGGTCGCCAATACGCGCGGCGGCCAGCAAATCGTCCTTGATTCCGGCGTACTGGTTGGCCAGCTTGCGCCGCGCATGGACGAGCAGCTCGGCACCATCAGCGGACGCAAAGGAAGGAGGAATTGACCATGATGGGCGTGATTTTCGGAGAAAAACATTCCTATCGGGATTGGGGGCTTGTGCTCAAAAGCCGCCCTGTCATCAGCCCTCCGACCCCGAAAACAAAATTGATTCAGGTTCCCGGCTCTGACCGGGTGATTGACCTGACGGAAAGCCTGACGGGCGCTGTTCACTATGAACTGCGCCAGATGAGCTTTGAATTTCTGATGATTGATGAGCGGGAGCGTTGGCCGATCACCTATTCGGCAATTCTCGCGGCGCTGCATGGAAAGCGGCTGAAGATCACGCTTGACGATGATGCAAATTATTACTACGAAGGGCGCGTCACCGTGGGCGATTTGGAAGCAGACAAGAAGGCCGCGACGCTGACCATCACGGCAGAGGTTGAACCGTACAAGCGGGAGCGCTTCGGCACGGGGAGGCGGTTGTGATGTACAAGATATACGTGGACGGTGCGCTGCTCTGGGCGGATAATGCGGACAGCGCGGGAACGGACATTCTCACGCCCAAGCTGAAGCTGGATGTGAACGGCGCGGGTTCGCTGTCCTTCGTCATGCCGCCGGGAAATCTGCTCTATAACAGCATCAAAAAGCTGAAATCCATCATAACCGTGGAAGAAGACGGCGACATCATCTTCCGGGGGCGCGTGATGGATGATACGCGGGACTTTTACAATCAAAAGAGCGTCTATTGTGAGGGCGACCGCTCTTTTTTGCTCGACAGCCTGAAAAAACCGTACAGCTATAACGGCAATGTACAGGCATTTTTCCGGGAGCTGGTGAGCGGCCACAATGGACAGGTGGACGCGGAAAAGCGCTTCACGGTCGGCAATATTACGGCGGTCGATCAAGCCTTGACGATGGAGGCCGAGGACGACAGCTATCAAAGCACGTCGGACGCGATTGAAAACCGCTTGCTTGGCGCATACGGCGGCTATCTGGCGACGCGGACGGCGGGCGGCGTGACCTATCTGGACTGGCTGAAAGAACCGAGCGGCGCGGATGCTCGGGAAATCAGCTTCAGCGTCAATTTGCTGGAGCTGAAGGACAAGCTCGACGCGGCGGATATCTTTACGGTGCTTTTGCCCCTCGGCGCATCCGGCATGGACGACGAAGGCAACGAGCAAGACCCGGTATCTATCGCCTCGGTCAACGGCGGCGTTGAGTACATCCAAGACGATAACGCGGTGAGCCTGTACGGCAAAATCTGGCGAGCGCAGATGTGGAGCAACGAAGAAGACCCATCCGCCCTGCTGACCAAGGCGCAGGAATTTCTGAAAACGGGCGCTTTGCTGCGAACGATTACGCTGACGGCGGTCGATATGCACTTCATCGACAGCACGGCGGCGAGCGTCCACATCGGCGACAAGGTGCATATCCTATCCAACCCGCACGGCATGGATTTGACGATGACCTGCGCCCAAATGGAAATCGACCTGCTGAACCCGGAAAACACGACGTACACCTTCGGCGAGCCGCCGAGGACACTGACGGAAAACTACGTCAAGACGGATGAGGCCGTGGAAACCGTCACAGGAACGGGGCGAAGGGGCGGCGGCGGTGGCAGCCAAAAGAAAACCGAAGCGAAATTGCGTTGGGCAATCATCGAAGCGAATGAGAAAACCGCGCAGATTAACCTATTGACGCATGACCAAAATGAGCTGACTGGCCGAGTAAGCAACGCGGAAATCCGCCTTGACGGCATCGCCGCAACGATTGACTTAAAGGCAGACAGGACGCTCGTTGATGATCTGGAAACCCGCGTAACCAGCGCGGAGGTCAATATCGACGGCGCAAACGCCGCAATCACCCTCAAGGCCGATGCGAGTATTGTGGACAGCCTTGGAGAACGCGTATCAAGCGCGGAAGTGACAATCGACGGCCTGAACAGCGAAATCGCCCTGAAGGCGGACAAGATCACGCTGAACGGATATGTCACGGCCAACCAGCTTAAAACGGAATTTTCTAATTTTGAAAGCGGCATTTCCGACACGCTCTATGTGCGGGCATTAAGCGCAACCAACTTTGAATGCAACAGTTTGAAACTCGCCGGGTATGGGCTGTCCTTGACGCAAAAAAAAGTTGTGACAAGCGTGAGTAGAACGAGACGCTATGTGAAATCCCCTTCCGACGTATCTATTGAGATTTACGAGTGTTCCGGCGTAAGCACAGATACAATCTACTATGCATCTTGGGAGTGATGAAAATGGACGTGGAAAATATCATTATGCAGCTCGGAAACGTCGGGCTGCTGCTTGAATCAGTGGAAACCAAAGGCGAGCAGAACCTGAACAACCTGCTCGCGGCTATCCAGATCACCCGGAAAACCATCAAAGAGCTGAAGGAGGCGATTGACCATGAAAATCGAAACGAGCAAGGGGAAAACGTTTGATATTGAATTTATCTGCTCTCCTTTCAGGGATGGGAGCAAAGCCATCATTGAACTGGAGGATGCGCGGCCTCTGGCCGAAATCGCCGCTGACTTTGACGGCCTTAAAAGCATCAAAAAAACTGGTTCCGGCAGGGATGACAAGGCCGTCTATGAAATGTATGAAGGCTTTTCTCAGCTTGTAGGCATTCAGCGCGACACGGCAGCGGGAAGTGTACGCCTGACGCTGGCAAAGGAGGCCTGACGCATGGCCGATACCATCGAAACGCGAATCTCCATGCCGCCCGTCGAGTTGAACAAGGGAATCAGAAAGACCTTCTTTGAAACGCTTTTTGTCACAGGAAACAAAAAAGCCCACAGAATCGACGTGCCGCTTTTGCGCAACGGGCAACCCGTTTCCATCCCGAGCGGCGCGAAAGTGGAGGGCTATCTCACCAGATACGCCGACGATGTGACGGTGCAAAATCCGGGCACGGCATCCGGCAATGTGGTGAGCGTGACACTTGAAAAAGGCTGCTATGCGAAACCCGGGGCTTTTGCGCTGACCATCCAAGTCACAGTGGACGGCGTAACCAATACCGTCTTCTGGGGCGAAAGCAGTATCTTCTCTAGTACGGCGGAAACGATCATCGACGGGAATTATATCATCTATGACATTGCCGAGCTGCTGAAGCGAATCGACGCGATGAAAGAGGCAACCGAGGCGGCAGAGACAGCGACGACCAACGCGAATAATGCAACCAAGACCGCAAACACGGCGGCCACGAACGCGGACAACGCGACAAAGGCCGCAAATACGGCGACGACAAACGCGAATAGTGCGACCAAGGCCACGAAGACGGCGACCACGAACGCGGACAACGCGACAAAGGCCGCCAACACAGCCTCCGAAAAAATTAACAACATGACCGTGAAGGTGTCCGGCCTTGACGCTGGGACAGCCCCAACGGCAAACTTGGAGCTTGTGGACGGGCATTATAACCTGTCTTTTGCTATCCCCAAGGGCGACAAGGGCAACACGGGAGCGACAGGCGCAACACCAAAGATCACCGTCAAGGTCGTTACAGGTGAACCGGGAACGGCGGCGAGCGTCGCGCAGAGTGGCACGGCGGAAGCTCCTATCATCACCCTGACAATCCCGCGCGGCGACACGGGCAGCCTTGGCAACCTGACCATTTGCGGCAAAGCGCCAGATGAGACGGGGGAAGTGACGCTGACGGCAGAGGATGTCGGGGCACTGTCTGACACGGACGCGACGCTGACCGAGGAGGGAAAAGCCGCAGATGCAAAAAAGGTCGGAACAGAGCTTAGTCAGCTACAGACCGATGTTGACGCTAAAATCAATCAATCTGACGCGCTGACATTAGAAGAGATTATGGCGAGCACGGACTTGTCTAAAAAAGTAGCTAGTGCGGAAGCTGTTAAGGCCATTAAAAATGATGTTCGCACATTGAAACAAGGCAATTTTTATACTGAACAAAATAAAGGAAATACAATGCCTGCGGCATATGGTGGTTTTGTCCGTATTAGCGGGCAGAGCTGGCCGGGAAGTTTTGTTGGCGATACATACTATTTGGGAGTTGATGCTGATTCAACGGCATATTCGGGGGCACAAATAAATGGCGCTGCACAAGTCACTTGGAAAACGCTGTAAGTGGGGGTAATGTATGATTAAAATCAAGATAAACACCTCGGATGAAATCCGGGAAGTGACGTTTTCGCGGCACAGTGAGCATGTTATTGAGCTTGGCGGTATCGCCGACGCTCCAACAACAGGCTTTACGACGTGGCGCATGGACGGCGTG
>ERZ1673738.1415-NODE-1415-length-36390-cov-5.868749_pt1 | contig 36390 bp, 25 predicted proteins | sample MGYA00580198_ERZ1673738 | MGnify/ENA primary metagenome ERZ1673738 (study PRJEB41218, sample SAMN15661784) | gut metagenome | host: Homo sapiens | place: Canada: London | collected 2015-08-20/2019-03-30 | study: EMG produced TPA metagenomics assembly of...
AAACCGCTCTTATCACGGTTTTTTAGGATATATAAATAATAAGTATGGTATTTATTTCTACAATTATTTCATATAGAAATAAAAAAAGACCATTCGGTCTTAACTTCAAGTCTATGTACAAATTTAGAATGTTGTTGTCAAAAAAATATTTAAGGAAGAAAAACCTGTTCATGACTTGTCTACGAAACTTATTATATTTTTTTCTTTTTAAAAATCAATTTTATTGTCATAATTTAATAAATAAAAGCGATTACATCTCCTAAAATTTAAAAAAACCGCTCTTATCACGGTTTTTTAGGATATATAAATAATAAGTATGGTATTTATCTTTTAGCTTTCTTTAACATTTTTTGAATTATTTGTATTTGATTTTGATAATCATCAAATGAAGTAAGTTTATAAGACCAGTTATGTGGACCTACTGTCCCTGGTAAATTAATACGAGCTTCTTTGCCATAGCCAAGTAGATCTTGTAAAGGAACAATAGAAATCACTGCATCACATTCAAGTGTATATGCCAGCATATCTTCCACAAGATTTTCTCCTATATATCCTAGCCCCTTCATAATTTCTTTCATTCTTTCTTTATCATCTAATTCTTCATACCATTGTTTAAGAGTAGCATTATCATGTGTTCCTGTATAAACAACACAATGTTGAGGAATTTTATATTTAACTTTTCTTTCATCTTCTCCAAAAGAGAATTGCATAACTTTCATTCCTAATAAATCATAATGATCTCTCAGTTCATGTACTTGTGGACGTAATTCTCCTAAGTCTTCAACAATCATATTAAGTTTAGGCAATTGTTTATAAACTGAATCTAAAAAATGATAACTTGGTCCTTCTATCCATTTTCCTTCTCTTGCTGTAGCACTTCCATAAGGAACTGACCAATATGTATCAAAAGCCCTAAAATGATCAATTCTTAAAATATCAAAAATTTCATTATTCCATTTTAATCTTTTGATCCAAAAATTATATCTTGTTTTCTTTAAATAATCCCAATCATATAAAGGATGTCCCCATAGTTGGCCATCTTTTGAAAAATAATCAGGTGATGCTCCAGATACGAATTTAGGATAAAATTTATCATCTAATTGAAAACATTTACGATACTCATAAACATCCGCAGAATCATCACCTACATATAAAGGTAAATCTCCCATGATAGATATTCCTTTTTGATGTGCATGTATTTTTAATAAATTAAATTGTTTTACAAAAATGTATTGAAGAAATTGAATATAATCAATTTCTGCTTCTAATCCTTCATTACTTCCTTTAATATTTTGATCTTCATCATTCCAATCTACCCAAGGTAAACCTTCGTTTGCTTTATTTAAAGCCATAAAACGCGCATATTTTTTTAACCAAAATGTTCCTTTAACAAAAGTACGATATTCTTTCTTTAATTCTTTATCTTTTAAGAAAACTTGATAAGCTTTTCTTAAATAACGATTTTTAAATAAACGTACGCGTTTATAATCAACTCTTTTTAAATCTTGTAAATAGTTAGGAACTTCATCTAACAAATGCCAATCTTTTAAAAGTTCTAAAGAAATATATATTTCATCACCAGCAAAAGATGAATAAGGAGTATAGGGTGAATTCCCGGAGCTTGATGGATTTAATGGTAAAATTTGCCAAATAGAAAAACCTGCTTGAGCAGATAAGTCAACAAATTCATAAGCTTCTTTTCCTAAATCCCCTATTCCATGTTTTCCTGGTAAACTAAATAACGGTAACAAAATACCAGCTTGTCTTTGATCAAGTGCTTTTAATTTCATGATTTTCACCTCTTCTTTAAATATACCATAAAAAAAGCGTCTTCGCTTATGAAAACGCTATCTTTTTTAGTTTTAAAATGAAAAGGTTCTATTTTCTTAATCTTGAAAATAGAAACCTTTTGTTTTAGTCTTCTTTTGTTCTTTTTCTTAAAGATACATAAACGATTGCTGCCATTAATGCAAATGTTGCAAATGTCCATACAGATGTTGAATCACCTGTTTTCACTTTGTTATTTGTTACAACTTGAGGTTTATGAGCAGGTTCATTTGTATCTGTAGTGATTGTTGGTGCTTTTTCTAATGCATTAATAGCGTTTTGTAATTCACCTACAAGGGCATCGACTTCTTCTTGTGTCATTTCTGATGAATTTTCTAATTTCTTAGAAATTTCAGTAACAACATCTATTAATTTAGAATAAGATGCTTCTGTATATTTTTTACTATCTAATTGTTTAATTTGATCTAATAAACCATGGATACCATCTAAATTACCACGTTTAACAAGTTTTTGAGCAGCTTCTTTTAAAGTATTAGTTAATGCTTGAACGTTATCACTTGTGTTTTCATTTTCTAAAGCATCTTTTACATCATTGTAAACTTTTTCAAATTCTTTCCATGATGATGCTGTATAATCTTTTTCTTGATATTGATCCATTAATGCTTTTAATGCATTTACTTCATCATCTGTTGCTTTTAAAACTAATTTTGTTCTTGCATCTTGTAATTGTTTTAAAGCTTCATCTAATTGTTCTTTTGTTGCATCTTCTTGTTCGATTAATGTTTGTGCATTCTTTAATGCTTTTTTAAATGAATCAGCAGTAGATGTTAAATATTTATTTGTATCTAACTTATCTAATTCATTTGATGCAATATAATCTTTTAACTCTTTTTTACTTACTGATACTTTTGTTACTAATTGAGCTTTTGCTTTTTGTAAAGCATCTACCATATCAATAACTTCTTTTTCAGTAATTGTTGCTTCATCCTTTTTAATGAATTCTTGAGCAAGTTTCACTTGATCTTGTAAAATAGTCCATGTTTCACTTGTATAATCTTTTTCTTTTAACTTGTTAATTGTATTAAGTTCATCTTTAACACTTTGAATATCTCCACGTTTAACAAGATTTGCATAAGCAACTTCTAATTCAGCTTTTGCATTTGTAATAGCATCTAATTCACCCGCTTGTTTATCTAAAACTTTTTGAGCTTGTTTTAATGCCTTTTCAAATTCTTTATAAGAATCTGCTGTATATTTATTTTCTTTAACATCTAAAGAATTAATATATTTTTGTAAATCATTAGCTGCTGTTGAAGCATATTCATCATCATTTAACATAATAACTTCTGAAATTGTTGGAATTTTATTTTCATCCCATTCAATCTTTAATTCATAAACGTTTCCTTCAGGCATATAGAATTCATTTAATGATTTTTTAAGAGTTCCAACTTGAACCCATTTCTTTCCATTTTCACCATCTACAAGAACAGATACTCTTGCATTTGAAATTTCACCTTTTTGAATAATATGCATTTTCTTAACATCTAAATCACTTGATAATGTATAAGTAATGCTTCCAGCTTCTTTAGAACCTGGTCTATAAGCTGTAGATAAATCTCCATCAAACATATATTGAGGAATAAATCCATTTGCTTCTACAGTTGAAGAAGTATATGTTGGATCATTTGAAACTGGTACATATTCTCCATCATTGATAACAATTTCATTGAAAACAACAGCTCTATTATTATTTGTTGCTGTCATTAAGATCTTTAAGTAACGTGCTTTAACATTATTAGCAGTTCCTTCTACATACACTTTATTTGGATATGTGCTTGACGCTTTATAACCTGCATCTGAATCAATACATTTAACCCCAGCATCATTTGTATTTTCATTACCATCTCCAATAGTTACAACTTTTGTCCAGTTTTCTAAATCATCTGATACTAAAATATCAGCATCTCTAATATAGTTAACTGCACTATCTTGGCAATACATTTGAATTTTAGAAATTGTTCTTTCTTGTCCTAAATCATAAATAATATATTGTCCTTTTTGTGGAAAATCACCAAATTCTGTTGTTGAATCGATATTACCATCAAAAGCAGCACCATTATTTCTAGTATCTTCACCAACACCCCATGAAGGATTAATATTCATAGTTGCCTTATATAAATATGGTGCTGTAATTTCATTTGAATGTACTTCAAAATGATTAATTGTCAATTTAATAGCTTTGTCTGTTTTATTAATTAATCTTACATATCTTCCATCTGGAAGTTCTTTTTCTTGACCTGTTACAGTTGTCCATTCAACACCATTTTTTGAAACTTGTAAAGTTGCTCCTTGACCATTTTCATAATCAATATTGAATGTACTTAAATCTTTGATTCTTGATAAATCAACACCAACGTATTGACCTTTTTCTAAAGTAATTTCTTGATTATAGATCAATTCTGTAAGTGCTTCTTCACTTTGTGAAGCTAATCTATAATCTGTATTTGTATAAACATTAGCATTATTGAAATCTTCATCTGGATTATAAGCTTTTACAGAGAATTCAGAGAAAATAACCCATACAGCTCTCTCTTCTTCATTCACTAAACGTACATAACGTGCTTTTAAACCATAGAAGTTTTCTTCAACTGTATCTTTACCACTAGCTAAACCTTGATATGTTTTATAAGTAGTCCAGTTTTGGTTGTCATCAGAGTATTGTAAACTATATTTTTTCCATTTATCTCCAGCACTACGATTTCCACCGATGATTGCATAAACTTTACCAATAGCTGTTTCTTTACCTAAATCCCAACCTATATAATCACCTTTTCTTGTTGTATCACCTGAGGTACTAAAATCTAATGCTGTTGAACTATCACCATCTGTTAAATTATCTACTGTTCCTTGATAAATTCCCCATGTATCTGTATACATAAATGTTGCATTCATTTGTCCTGGATCAGCCATTTTAAATGTATTGACTTTCCACCAATATCCTGCTGTATTACTTTTTAAATTTAATTCTAAGTTTCTAATACGAACTGCTTTTGCTTTAATATTTTGACTTGATACATCTAATTCAACAGAAGCATCACCATTATATTCTTTTAATACTTTCCATGTTTGACCATCCGTTGTATATTCAATGACATATTTTGTTGATTTATCTGTTCCTGTATCTTGTCCAAAATAAATTGTACCTAATGTTTTTGCTTTTTTGAAAGTTAATGTAATACTTGCATCAACTGGTAAATAATCTTTAATTTCTCCACCTTTATAAGGACTTTCAGCAAAATGAGCATAAGTAGCATTACTGTCATCTAATAAATTATTTAAAGAACCACCTTTAAGTGTCAATTTATCGACAGATAATGTACCTGGATCTTCTTCAGTTACTACTTCATCTGCATTAACAGCAATATCTCTAATACCTAACCAAGTATTCGCTTTATCTTCAGTAGCAATCATGCGAATACCTTTAACCCCTTTTAAATTTAAGTCAGTTAAAGCTACATCATTTGGTAAAGTATATTCTTGATTATCTAAATCAACCCATTTTTTACCATCTGTTGTATATTGCACTTTAGCTTTAGAAAAAGTATCTTTTGAATTTGAATTTGTTCCTAATCTAAAAGTCACTCTATCAATATCAATTGCTTTTGAATAACTAACGCCTACATAAGTTCCTTTACTAATTGTATTTGGTGTTTTATAAACAATTTCAGTATTGGCTTTATTATCGAATACATTATCAATATTACCTGTTGGACTATCATTACGATTTGTAATAAATTTAGTGACTTTTTTATTTGGATCAACAATAGTTGAAACAATATCTCCTAAATAAGAATCCATTGCTTTAATAAATGGTACGATATGTTGTACTCCTACTTCTGCATATTCTAAATGATCAACATAATTGAATCCATATGTTTTTGATTTTTCAAAAGCAGCTTGTCCAGTAGCATATAGATCCCAAATCTTATCATTAGCTTCTTCATCTTGTACAGCTTTAACAGCTTTAAGATAATTTATTGCTGCATCTGCTGTATCATCCCAACAGTTTAACCAATATACAATTTGATCTTTTATTCTTATATCACCTGCTTGTGCTCTATATGTAGCACTAGCATTTTTTAAGATTGTAAATTCATTGATCAAATCTTTAAATTGCTCATCACTGATTGTTGTTCCATTTGTAAGAGCTTCTTTGAAGCTTGTTAAACGATCTTTTAAATCTACTGATTCTTGTAATGCTGTTACACGACCATCCATATTTTGATTGATCATATGTTTTGAAAGTTCTCTTAAAGCAGCTGATGCTTGAGTTTCAATAGCGCTATTATGATCGACATATTTAAAGGAAGCATTCCAGCATTTTTGAGCTTCTTCTTCATTTTGCCAAATATTCCATGAGTAACATGCATTCCCAAAAATTGCAACTTTACTTGGCTCAGATTGTTGCATTGGATTTAAAACGATTCCTTGAATCTTATTTGGATCTACACCAGGGTGTAAAAATGTTGTATATCCACCCATAATTAAGTGTTTTTTAGAGTTATCTGTACATGGCCAGTTGATCCACATATAAGGGCCACGCCCTACATTATTTGTAAAAGTTGTTGTGAAGTTATTTGTAACTTCTCCCCATACTCTACCACCAGTCATAACGATTTGAATATTTGCTGGGAAATTTTGATAATAACTTTCACCATTATACATATATTCTTGTGTACAGAATGGTAATGTTAATTTTAAATCTGGATATGTTTTTTGCATTTCTTTTAACCATGCTGTCATATCAGTTAATGTTTTTGTATAGTTAGCACCACCAACATTTCCAGCATCATCTGCTAAAATAGCAATTTGACGAACACCTGCTTTAATAACTTGTTCAAATTTAGCTTGTAATACTTTTAAGTCTGCTTGATAGTTTTCTTCACTATTATACCTGATGGCATTATACATATATGGATGTAATGCAAATACAAAACGACATTTTGATTTATTTCCTGCTTCAGCAAGAGGTTTGATTTTTGTTTCAATTTCTTCATCTGTATAAAGTTCACGCCATTTGGAGTTATGTTTAGGATCATCTTTAGGAGCATAGAAATAAGAATTCAACTTGTAGTATCCTCCCCATTCCATTAATTTCATACGATCCGTAGTAGACCATGGATTTCCATAATAACCTTCAATAAATCCACGACTAGCAACATTAGCATAATCTTCCATTGTAAAATTACGGATATTTGTTCCGTCTAATTGTTTAAAGATATGATACAAACTTGTAAGACCATAAAAAGCCGCATCTGTATCTTTACCTAATACTGTAATTGTTCCATTATCAACTTTTAATAAGTATGAATCTAATTGATCAAATAATTGGGTTGTTTTTACTGAATAATGTTCACCAACATATTGATCAACATATTGATTTGAATCTTTAATACCTACTAAAATGTTTGTTTGGTCTTCTTTTACTTCTTCAGAAGTACTTGCTTTTATATTTTTAATAGCTAATACTTCATTCATTCTATCCTTTGTATATTTATCAATACCATCTTCATAGACAACATTGACAGTAGATGTCATATCAAATGATCCATCTTGATAATCCATCATATGAGGATTTGGATAGACTTCATAATCATTTTCCAAAGCACTGACGATTGGATAAGAGTGAATACATCCAATTGACATTAAAAATGCAAGTGCTAGAGAAACAATTCTCTTTACCTTTTCTTTCATATTCTTCTTCCTTTCTTATTTACATTACTGCTCCCTTAAATGAATAATGTAATCTTAATTTGCAAATACAAATCAAAAAATAAAGACCAAACAAGATACACTAAAAAAGTGTAAGTTATTTGGTCTTGCCTACTTAAAGTAACAATCCGTATTTACATCCTGTATTGTAACATACACTCTTTGTCTATGCAAGGGCTTACAATAAATTTGTCTAGACAAAATAAATACCACTACTTAATAATAGTGGCATCTATTTTTATAATTCTTCTTTTTTTACTTTTTTAATACCTAACCATGACATGAAAGCCATTAATACAAATAAAATAATATTTGTTTCATCACCTGTTTTAGCAGTTGAAGATTGTTTTTTATCATTTTTAGTAGTAGAAGTAATTACTTGATTATCTTTAGATGAAGTATTTCCTTTTGAAGTATTATCATCTTTAGTAGATGAATCTACTTTTTTAAGAGCATTCATAGTTTTTTCTAGATTAGAAATAGCTTCGTTGATTTCTTCTTTTGTAGCATCTTCTTTAGCAGATACTTCTTTTGCTTGAGTTAATGCTTCTACCAGTTGTTTCCATGAATCTTTTGTATAATCTTTTTCTTGAAGTTGATCAGCTTTACTAATCAAATCAGTTAATCCAGATTTATCATTAAGTATAACAAGTCCATTATAAGCATCTAATAATTTTTGATACATATCATTGATTTCATCTTTTGTAGCATCAAGATTACTTAAAACATCCTGTGCTTCTTTAAGAACAGTTTGGAATTGTTTCCATGAATCCTTTGTATAATCTTTTTGTTCAAGATTTGATAAATCATCAACGAATGATTTTAATTTTTCATTATCAACAGATAATACAAGTTTTACCATTGCATCTGTTAATTGACGTTTCATAATTTCAATTTCATTAGCGTTAGGATTTTCTGCATTGACTAAACCTTCAGCAGCTTTAATTGTATCCTGTAAATGATTCCATGAAGTAGATAAATATCCAATATCTTCCATAGCTTTAGCTTTATTGATAACATCTTTTAAACCATCAACATCTGCTGGTACATCTGCACGATGTAATTTAATTTCTGCAGCACTTCCGTTATTATTAACAGCTTCTACGTAGTATAAACGAAGATGTTTTGTTTTTACTGTATCAAATTCAATGACTTTTGTAGATGAATCACTTGATAAATTACCTTCTTTAACTGTTTTCCAATTAACACCATCATCACTTATTTCAATACGATATTTTGTAACATTTCCATTTTTACCAGTTTGACGAGGAACATATGTTAAACCATTGACACTCATTTCTTCTTTATTTTCAAAAGCAATCCAATGAGGTGTTGATAAATTCCAATCTGTATGCCACATTGTTGATGGATTATCATCTAATACATTTTTAGGATCTGATCCATCATGTTGATAAGATGAAGCAGTTGCTGTAAGTTTGCTTTTATCAATGTAATTGACATTAACTTGTGATTTTAATTGTAGTTTAGTAAGTGCTTTTGTAAGTTCTACTTCATATTGATCGACTGTATCTTGCATTGATTTAGGTAATTCTCTTTGAATCATATCAATAGCAAATTGCAAGTTTTTAACAGAATCTTCTGTATAAATAGATAAATCTTTTGGAATTGAATTTAAATAGTGATCTACTCTTGTATAATTTGCTTTTTTGTAATCAATTCCATTTACTAATTCTTTAATTTCATCTGTAAGAGTTGAAATTGTTTGTTCATTTGGATCATATTCTTTTAAAGCAACTTTTGCTTCTTTTAGTTTTTCTTGTAATTGTTTATTTTGTGATTCTTCTGCAATATGACTTGCACTTGTCACTAAATAATCTAATTCCATTGTTGAAGCAAATGATTTTTCTGAACCTAAACGAATATCATCTACATATCCTTTAAAGGCATGTTCTTTACTTCCAATTCTTTCCATTGGAATCATCATTGTTGCTTTTAATGGTCTACCATTTACTTGTTCATCATCTCCAAGTGTATCTACAAGTTGACCATTTACATAAAGATCAATAACTTCTTTTCTATTTTTAAATTCTAATTCAACCCATTGATTAACAGGTAATTCATAATTAAATGAATAGTCATGATTTTCTCTACTTAATCCAACTTTACCTGTTCCTTTTTGAACAGCTTTAATTGAACCATAGCTACTTTCAAATAAAATTTGTTCTTCTTCACTTGATGATTCACGTTTTACTTTTACACGTAAATCATTATTTAAACCAACTGTATCTAATGAAGTTGTTGCATAACTTGTATCTCCTAATAAGCGCAATGCATCATGACTATCTAATGATGCAAGTTCGATATTTTCATGGCCTTTTAATTGATTAAGATTATCTAAATCATAATGAGCAATCATACCATTTTCATCTTTAGCTGCTTCATAACCAAAATTTGTACCTGGAGCATCCCCCAATGTTGTTCTTAAACTATTAGCTTGATCTAATGTTTTATCTCCTTTACCCCATAATTTAGCACCAAATAATGGAATTGCATTTTGTAAACGATCATAAACATCATATTCACTAATACCATTTTCTAAATAGTCTGTCATATCGTTCCATACAGCAATAGCGCCCCCTAACATTTGTTCATCACCAGCAGGAATTGTGACACCACTAATCGAGTTGATTGCTTGATTATATAAAATGTTGCTATTTAAATAATCATAGTAATATCCAGCATTAGGAACAATATAATATTGTGCATCATTACAGTTAATTAAATCATAACCTTGTTCATACATTTGATCCATATTCGCATAACCAAAGTTCCATAAATTCATTTGAACATCTTTACTTCTAACCGGAGTTTTTCCTGAACATTGAGTTAAACTTCCCCAAATACGTGCTGTTCTTCCTGAATTTTGTACATATTTTAACATATCATCTGAGAATCGACGATAAGCTTCTTTGTCTGCATTATATTCATCTGCACCCACATGAACTGTTGTTTGTTCATCGAAAACAGGATCACTTGTTGTCATATATTCATCAAAAATACTTTGTACAAATTCTAATGATTCATCATATTTATCTCTTAAAGCCAAATGATCGTTTTCACGTCCGTTTGTCCCATGTCTTAAATCAGGTCTTACTTTTGTAAGTGCTAATGAATGGGCTGGTGTATCGATTTCTGGTACAATATCTACCCCATAATCTCTTGAATCCTTAATAAAATCTTTAAATTCTTTTTTTGTATAGAATAAATCTGTACTTGTTAAATCTTGTTGATTTAAACCATTGTTTCCACCTTTTTTAACATCTGATTCTAATCTAAATGCTGAATAACCTGTCATTGGATCAGCTAAACTTTCAATTGGAATTAAGTTATCATTTAAGTGAACTTGGAAATCGTTCATTTTATACCATGACATTTGTTTAACAATTTGTTTTAAATAATCCATTGTAAATGTTTTACGTCCAACATCTAAAATAAAACTTCTTACTTTATAAAGTGGATAATCTCTTGTTGTCCCACAAGGAACATTTCCTGATTGTTTAATACTTTGTAAAATCGTTCTGGTTGCCCAATAAGCCCCTGTTGTTGTTTCAGCTTTAATATTGATTGAATCATCAATATCCATTAAATATCCTTCATCTTGTAACCCTAACGATTTATCTTTTGTAAGAGCTAAAGTAATATCTCCTGTTTTGCTTTCGCCTTTTACAACAGCAATACTTTTTCCAGTAATATCTTCATAATCATTAGCAAGTGCTTCTGCAGTTTTTTGAAGTGAACTATCTTTATAAACAATTCTTGCTCCTTTAGAAACTGTATAGTTTCCATGTCCACCATTCCATTCAGCTAATTCTGGTAAAACATTTGGTGCTTTATTCGCTGTTTCATCATTTTTTTGACTACCTGGAACTGTAACAGCAATTTCTTTGAATTTATAATCATTTGTATCATTATCTGTAATCTTGAATGATACTTTAACATCTTTATCACTAATAGGTTGATAAATTGTTAAATCTTCATCAATGATTTGTTCAAAATCAGTACCATTATATTCAACAGTATAACCTTCAACTTCTGGTAAAGTGACTTTTAACTTTTTATCTCCAGTTTTTGGTGTTTCTACTTGAATTTCATTTAAAACATCACTCATTGACATTTTTTCATCAGGATTTCCACCATAAACTTCTAATTCATAAATAGAAATCGTATCCCAAGCAATACCACCATCTGGATCTTCTGAAGTATGTGAATCAACATATAAACGTACATATCTTGCTTTATAGATTTGATCTAAAACAATTTTTTCTGTTAAAGATTTTGGACGATCTTTAAATTCTTTAACTGTTTGCCAATCACTTTCTTGAGGCGTAGATTCAGTATCAGCAATTTGAATCTTATAAGCTGTTGCTTTACGTGTTTCCCAGAATACCTTAACCGTATTGACATTCATTCTTTCACCTAAATCAACATAGATCCAATCTGGTCCATTTCCAACATCACTTCCCCAACGAGAACTACGTGATGATGTATTACCATCTACTGCATTTGCTGCTTTAACACTCGCTGCTTCTTCAGAACTTGCAACTGCAGTTTTCTTTAAAGCGATATTTTCACTTGGATCTTGTACTTTTTCATCCGTATTAAAGATTTTAAATTCTCGACAAGATACATTTGGATAACCTTTAACTGCTGTTACTTCTAATTTAACATATCTTCCACTAACTTTACTTCCTAATAATTCTTCACTGATAACATTTTTATTATCTGTTCTTGAAAGTACTGGTTCTCCCCAATTATTAGGGTCATTTGAAACATAAATATTATAATCTGAAGCATAATTACCTTCATTTTCCCAAATCATTTGGAATTTATTCATTTCAAATTCTTGACCTAAGTCTACATAGGCCCATTGAGTTGGCGCACTTTCAGTTGACCAGCGTGTATCATCATCACCATCTGTTAGGTTTTTTCTCGGCAATGTTCCATATTCAGCTGAAACATAAGCCGTTTTGTTTAACGCTAAGTTTTGTTGCTCTGACTCTGCAAAAACAGGAACCATCGATAATACTGAACCCATCGACATCGATAATGTTAATACAGCTGCAACACTTTTCTTTTTCAATTTCATATTTTCCTTCCCTTTCTCTTTAAAAAGAAAAGACCAAACATAAAAACAACATTCAAAAATGCCGTTAATATATCTGGTCTTGCCTACTTAAAGTAACAACCCTTGTCTATACAATAACAAAAAAATACCTCTATTGTCAAACGCTTACATTTTAAATATGACAATTCTTTTTAATATGTATACATAGATATGTCTGTTCATCTGGAGTTAATAGATAATGATATTTATTTTCTATTCGTTTTTTTATTCGATTAATGCATAAGGATAAGCGTATATTTTCTTTTAGCATATCTCTAATATTTTCTGTCGTATCAATATTATTTTCAACATCATTACGAAAAACTCTTTCAGCTAAAAATTTAAGATGTGTTGATAATCTTGCATAATTAATTGAATCTAATTCTAATTGAACATTCATTGTCTGTTCAATCACTTCAATGACATCTCTTACAAAGTTAACAATTTTAGAAGTATTTTGTGAACTATTCTTAGTAGAAAAATTCACTAAATGTAAAGCTATATATCCCGCTTCAGCTTCTTCTAACTGTATACCTATTTTTTCTTTAATAAGTTTTATTGTCCATAAACCTAATTGATATTCATTTTTATAAATTGCTTTCGTTTCCGATAAAACAACATTAGGTAAATCAATTTTTTCTTTTTTTCGTTTAATAGCAAAAGCAATATGATCACTAATTGCTAGAAAGATTTCCCCATAAAATTGGGTATTCAATTGTTCTGTTGCTTTGCTTACTAATAAACTAGTAATCTCATAATAAATAGGTTCAATATCATTGATTCCTCTACGTATACGCTTTTCAACTTTTTCTTTAAAGATATACGTTTTTTCAATCCGTGATTCATCAACTAAATCACCTATCTTTTTTTGAAAGCCGATTCCTGATCCTGTTAAAATAATATCCCCTAATTCATCAGATAAAGCAGCAATACTATTATTATTAAATATTTTTATAATCTTCAATTTCATTTCTCCTACATTAGTATTTCATTTAATATTTCAGCAATAAATTGAACTTCAGTTCCTATAATGATTTGTATTTCATGCTCACTTGATTCAACAATATGAGAAAAATTCATCTTTGATAGAGTCTGTTTATCTATTAGTGAGATATCTTTAACTTCTACACGTAAACGCGTAATACAATGATCAACACTTATAATATTCTTTTTACCACCTAATGCTTCAAATAATTGAATAGCAATTTCATCAAAATTATTTTCGACTTTCTCTACTTTCTTTACCTCATTCTCTTCTCTTCCAGGTGTCATAATATTATAACGTGTAATCAATACTCTAAAAACAATGTAATAAATCAATCCGCATAGAATTCCTAAAGGAATTAAAAATAAAATATTATTAGCAAATGGTGATTTAAAACTTAAAACATAATCTATAAGTCCTGCAGAAAAACCAAACCCTGCCATCCATTTAAAAGTTGCTGCAATAAAAAGCATCAATCCTGTAAGTAAAGCATGGATAAAATAAAGTGTTGGTGCTACAAACATAAAAGCAAACTCAAGAGGTTCAGTCACACCTGTAAAAAATGAAGCCAAAGCAGCTGAAAATAAGATAGCACCTACTTTTTTCTTATTCTCTTTTCTAGCACAACGATACATAGCTAGAGCAGCTCCAGGAAGACCAAACATCATTACTGGGAAAAATCCCGCTTGATACATTCCTGTTACACCTTTAACACCACCGGAAATTGTTCCCCAGAATTTTCCAATATCATTAATACCAGTAACATCAAACCAAAATACAGAATTGAGGGCATGATGTAAGCCTGTTGGAATCAATAAACGATTTAAAACACCATAGATTCCTGCACTTATAGGTCCAAAATTAGCGATTTCTTTTCCAAACCAAATAAAAAAGTGATAACACATTGGCCAAATATCAATAAATATTAAAGATATCAAAAGTGTAATTCCTATAGAAATAATGGAAGCAAATCTCTTTCCATCAAAAAAAGCTAAAAACTGAGGTAATCTTTTTTGATCAAACTTTTGAAAAGAAATAGCCACAATCAAACCTACCAAAATACCAATAAAAGCACTTTGCGTATTATGAAAAGCTAAATCCACAGCATATTCTGGAATTTGCAAAATTAATGCGATGCATTTAGATGATAGAATTGTTGTCATCATCATATAACAAGCAAGAGCACTTAACACTATTGCTGTATCTCTTTTTTTAGACATTTCCATGGCAACAGCTATCGCAAATAAAATAGGAAGGTTATCTATAATTGCTCCACCAGCAGCAATGAGTAAAGCAGCAATTGGGTTATGTATACCCCATCCAGTAGGATCAATCCAATACCCAATTCCTTTAAGCAGTGCTGCTATGGGCATGATTGAAACAGGTAACATGAGTGATTTACCTAATCTTTGTAAATATTTCATAGCGAACTCCTTTAGTAAACGCTTACGTATCATACCAAATAATGCTAAGCAGACACATACGGTAAAGATTATTATACACTTGTCTAGTCAAAATAGCTAATAAAAAATACTGCAAAAGCAGTATTTTTTACTTGAACCATTTTTCTATTTTTATACCATAATAAGTATCAACTATATTATAAAATTGTTGTAATAAATTCCCTAAAATCATCGAAATAGAAAATAATAAAATAGATTTTCCTATCTTTCCTTGAGTTAAATCTCTTTCCATAAAATCACCTTCCATTTCTCAATTAATTTTTCAAGTGAATACATGGCATTCGCTGGTGAAGTAGAAGGTAATTGAATAACGGGTAAATTATAATCAAAATATTGATGATAATAACGATTGGCAGCTTTGCCATTAGTAATGATTTTTTCAACAGGACAATTTTTAACAATTAAATCTAAATCATTGACTTTAACATTCGTAATACTCGCATCACTTGATCCTTTAATTTCACAACTTTCAATAACATCCCATAAAGCAAGATGATTTCTAAATAAAAAAGTTTTCTTCTCTTCAATTGTTTGTGGAACTTCTTCTTGAAATAAAGCAGCTAAAACTTTCCAAAAACGATTTTGAGGATGATGATAAAAAAACTTAGCTTCTCTTGATTTAACAGATGGAAAAGATCCTAGAATAAGAATCCTAGAATCTTGATTATAAACGGGTTCTATATTATGCTTTGTCATCTTTTTTAACAATAACATCTATTAATTGATCAAGAGAATCATAACATCCTACAGTTAAATCAAGAATATCTTTAGAATGATGAATCAAATCAGGAATACAAATAACAGGAATATTTCCTGCATGTGCTGCTAAAATTCCATTTTTACTATCTTCTAAAACAAGGGCATCTTCTTTACTTACCCCTAGTAACTCAACTGCTTTTAAAAAAATATCTGGGGCTGGCTTCCCATGTTGGATTTGGTCACCACCAATAATGGCATCAAAATAATGATCAACTTTAATACTCTTTAAATTAGATAAAACACGTTCATAACGTGTTGAAGAAGCCACTGCCATTTTAATATTTTTCTTTTTTAAATCTTCTAATAAATCATATAAACCTTTTTTTACTTCTAAAGGATGACTATTAAAATATTCTTTTCTTAATTGATCTCGATAATCTTTAATCTTTTGATAAGGATAATCTTCACCAAAAACACTATGATAATAAGCTTTTGATGTCTTTTCATTTGTACCAATCAAATGATAAAACATATCTTCAGTAATTTCATAACCAAACCTTTCATGAGATGTTTTCACTAACATCTTTCCTACAGGTTCTGTATCAATCATCAAACCATCCATATCAAAAATAACAGCATTTAATTCTAACATACTACACTCTCACTTTCTTAGGCATTCTAAAGAAAAGTGTCACTACAAAAGCAATCGTAATTCCTGCAAATAAGAATAAATAGAAACCATTCATTCCTATGGAATCAATAATTCTACCTCCAATTAATTGGAAAAGCATTGCACCTACGCCTTTACCAAGCATAGCTTGAATTCCATAGGCTGTAGAGACATATTCTTCTTTTACTAAAACCATTACTAATCTTACAGTAATCATCGTAAAGAGTACAGTAGAAAAACCTTTAAATACAAAAACATAAATAATCATATTAACAGAAGGTAAAGTTGCATACCATGCAAAATTAATCATTGACATGATAATCGCAAACATCATGATATAACGATAAGGTATCTTTTTAATGATATAGTCTGTTGCTAGAATCATCGGAATTTCAAATAATGTCGCAAAAAGTTGGTAGGTCCCTACTTGTGAAGCTGTTCCACCTTGAGATTTAATAAATAATGATAAATAGTTAAAGTTTGTGGAGCATGCTCCCCAAAAGAAAAAGGAAATCACTAGAAAGAGCATAAATGGTATATTATGAACAAGCTCTTTCATAACAACAACTGTCGATAATTTATTTTCTTCTTTTTCAGGAACTTCTGAAAGCTTTGGATCAGAAACCATATAAATACAAATAATGGTAATTAATGTTCCTAAAATACCAGCTATGAAGTTCGCAAATGGTGAAATATATTGATATAAAAGTCCACTGACTTGTGCCATAATGGCATAACCTACAGAACCCCATAAACGAATCTTACCAAATTGATAAGGTGAAGAAACACCAATACGATCTGTTAAAGGAGTAACAGCATTCATAAAAGATACTGCTAGACCTGATGATAAAAGTAAAATCCAAAAATTACGACTAATTGCAAAAATAAACATGCAAACAATATTTGCAAATGATAATAAAATAGATACTTTTCTTGGTGATTGCCACTTATCTGCCAAGTATCCAAAAAATGGTTGTGTTGCAATAGATAAAAGTGGTGCAAAGGATACAATGTAAGCAATTTGTGAGGCTGACATTCCTATATCTTGACAATACATTGATAAAACAACTGTAAAGGCACCATACCCTAAATAAAAAAAACATGAAATACCTGCATGAAATAAATAATGATCTCTTAATTTACTCATATAAGCCCTCCCTATGTAAAAGACATTATATAGAATATCTTTAAAAGAAAAGAAGTCTTTTCATTTTTTGAAAGACTTCTTTATTTATTTAAAGATTTAACATAGTTACAAATAATATCTTTGATTGTTTCATTCCCTAATTTACAATCTAAACATAAATCATAATTTGATTTATCACCCCATATTTTATTAGAAATAACTTCATAATAACTTTTTCTAGAATGATCCGATTTATGAATATATCGAAGAGCATCCTCATGACTATCATGATAAATTTCCATTACTTTATTTAGACGATATTCTAAAGGAGCATATAAGAAGATTCTTACTAATTTTTCATCTTCTTTTAAAATATAATCTGCAGCTCTTCCAACAATAACACAATTTCCTTTCTTAGCAATTTCTTTAATAACATTTGATAAAAGAATAATTGAATTTTTATTGATGTCTAATGATAAGAATTGACTATAAATATAATCTTCACTTTCTTTATTACTTACAAATCCATGTTTAAGAGCAAATTCTTTGATTCTTTCTTTATCATAAAATTCAATGTTTAATTCTTTAGCGACTTGTCTCGCAATTTCTTTTCCATTTGTGCCATGTTCTCTTGAAATAGCAATTACTAAATTATTTGTTATACTTTCATTTTTAATAGGACTTATTCTTTCATTATATGATTTTTTCAAGATAATAAGTGAAACAATAACTGTCAACAATTCAGAAATTGGAAATGTCCACCAAACAAGCGTTGTTACATTTTCTGTTAAAGTAAAGAAGTAGGCTATTGGAAATACAAAAATAACCAAGCGAAGTAAAGCAATAATTAAAGGTCTAATGGCATAACCAATAGATTGTAAAACACCTTGAATCGCGACAGAAATACCCATAAAAACAAATCCCAGACTTGCTATATGTAAAGCTGTACTACAAATATCAATCATTTCTTGTGTACTTCCTGATAATCCAAATAATTGTGATAATGGATGAGCAAGAAGTTCAAATAATAAAGTAATCATTAAAGAAACAATGATTGTATCAACAATACCAAACTTAATACATTCATCTATTCTTTTTCTATCTTTCATTCCATAATTAAAAGATAAAATGGAAATAATTGTATTAGACAATCCAAATGCTGAAAATAAAGCAATTTGTTGGATCTTATAGTAAATACCAAAAGAACCAATTAAAATAGCTGGATCAACTTGAGCTAATCCTAATATAGCATTCATTCCTGCCATCATCACTGCAAGTAAACATTGCATTAAAGCAGCTGAAGCACCAATCATATAGATTCCTTTAATTAGAGAAGCATTCGCTTTGATATAACAAATATTTCCATTAATTTCTTTATTTTTATAATAATGAAAATACATTGCTACAAATAAAGAAACAAATTGTCCAATAATTGTTGCTAAAGCGGCTCCCGCAACGCCCATCTTCATAGGATAAATAAAGATATAATCTAAAACAATATTTGTAAGTGCTCCTGATATTTGAGCAATTGTTGAAAAGTGTGTTTTACCTGTTGATTGTAGAAATCTTTCATAGACGGTAAAACCGATAGAACCATAAGAAAAACAACAACAAATTTTAAGATAGGTTGTTCCCATTTCAATAACCTTTTGATTACTTCCAGCAAACAATCTTATAAATTTTTCTGACCCAAATAATCCAAACACTAAGAAAACAACATAAATACAAATACTTAAAAAGATTCCTGTTCCGGTAATCTTATTAACTTTATCTTTATTTTGTTCACCTAAACTTTTAGATAATAAAGCATTAATACCAACACCGGTTCCTACACCAATAGCGATAATTAATAATTGAATAGGAAAAGCTAAAGTTAAGGCTTGATTAGCAATAACTCCATCACTTCCCATGTTTGTTATAAATATACTATCTATAACATTATAGAGAGCTTGTAAAACCATTGATATAATCATTGGTAATCCCATTTTCAAAAATAATTTTTTTAAAGGCACTACGGCCATCTTATTTTTTTCCATCATTTCCTCCTTTTTTGTATAAAAAAATGCGCAAGTACCAATCTCCAAATAGATTGGACTTACGCATTTAGCTACACATCATTTTTACAAAAGCATTATAACAAAAAATCAAAAATGATGTAAGAATTTTTTAATCTAATTCAAATTGTCCTGTATAAAGTTGATAATAACGTCCTTTCTTTTCAAGCAATTCATCATGACTACCACGTTCAATAATTTGTCCATGATCCAAGACCATGATGGCATCAGAATTTCTAACTGTAGATAGACGATGAGCAATCACGAAAACTGTTCTATTTTCCATTAAACGATCCATTCCTTTTTCAATCAACTTTTCAGTACGGGTATCAATCGAACTTGTTGCTTCATCTAAAATCAATACAGGTGGATTACAAATAGCTGCTCTAGCAATCGCTAAGAGTTGTCTTTGCCCTTGTGAAAGATTTGTTCCATCACTAGAAAGCATTGTTTGATAACCATTTGGTAATCTTCTAATAAAGCTATCTGCATTAGCTAGTTTAGCAGCTTCAATAACTTCTTCATCACTTGCATCAAGTTTTCCATAACGAATATTATCCGCAATGGTTCCCGTAAATAAATGAGTGTCCTGTAAAACAATAGAAATCGATTTTCTTAAATCCTCTTTTTTAATCAATTTTACATCAATACCATCATAAGTAATTGACCCTTTCGTAATATCATAGAAACGATTAATTAAGTTAATGATTGTTGTTTTCCCAGCCCCTGTGCTTCCAACAAAAGCAATTTTTTGTCCCGGTTTTGCAAAAAGATTAATATCTTTTAAAATCGGATGTGTTTCATTGTAACCAAAAACAACATCATGGAAACGAACATCTCCTTTTAATTCAACAAGTTCAATGCCATTATCTCTTGGATGTCTCCAAGCCCAATGTCCTGTATAATGGTCACTTTCTTGCATTGAACCATCTTCTAAGATTTCTACTTGTGTTAATGTCACTTTCCCTTCATCAACTTCTTCACTTTCATTCATTAAATCAAAGATTCTTTCGGCACCTGCCATGGCAGCAAGAATAAAGTTAAGTTGTTGAGTGAATTGGTTAATAGGCATCGCTGTTTGTCTTACAAAGACAAGATAAGATGATAAACTTCCTAAATCCATAATTCCATTAATAGCAAATAAACCACCGATACTTGCGACAAGAGCATAATTGAAATAAGAAATAGAAACAACAGTTGGTATTGTTCTTCCTGAATAAGTTAATGCTTCTACTGCTGAATCATAAAGTTCTTGGTTTCTACGATCAAATTCAATTGAGTTTTCTTTTTCATGGTTAAAGACTTTAACAACCTTGATACCATCAACCATTTCTTCAATGAAACCATTTAAATAACCCATGGCATTTTGTTGTTTCTTAAAGTATTTTTTACTTCTTTGACTTAAATATTGAATTAAAAAATACATTAAGATCATACACGCAAAAACAATCAGTGATAATTTCCAACTTAATACAAAGATTAAAATAAGTGTTCCCACAATCATAATAAAGCTTTGAATCAATGTATCAAAACAGTTATTTAAAGCATCTTGAATGGTATCTAAATCATTAGTAAAACGACTCATGATTTCTCCATGAGGGTGTCCATCAAAATAAGAAACAGGTAATTTTTGCATTTTCGCAAATAAATCATTTCTTAATTCTTGGACAATACTTTGAGCAGTATGTACCATTAATTGTTTATAGATAGCTGTAGCAGTTGCTCCTATAAAATAAACAATCGCCATGAAAATAATAAATGAAACGAGTCCATGATAATCATTTTTTAAAACATAACGATTAACGACTGTTTTAATTTGATAAGTCCCCCATAAACTAATTGAAGTTGAAAGAATAACAAGCAATCCAATAAAAACAAAAGCGTATTTATGATTACCAATATATTTCTTAAAAGATGAAAGTGTCTTTTTCATATTTTTTGGTTTCGCATTTGTTAGTTGTCTAGCCATTATAAATCAACTCCTTTCAATTGAGAATCATAGATTTCTTGATAAATTTCATCATTCTTTAATAACTCTTCATGATTTCCAATTGCATGAATATGTCCATTATCTAAAATAATAATTTGATCAGCATGTTGAAGTGAAGAAATACGTTGAGCAATAATAATCTTTGTTGTTCCTTTTAAAGAAGCTAAAGCTTCTTTAATACTTGCTTCTGTCGCTGTATCAACTGCACTTGTTGAATCATCTAAAATAAGAATTTTAGGATGTTTCAATAATGCACGTGCAATACATAAACGTTGTTTTTGTCCCCCAGAAACATTGACACCACCTTGTTTTAAATACGTATCATAACCTTCTGGAAAGTTTTCTATAAATTCATCCACACAAGCTTGTTTACAAGCCCATTTGATTTCTTCATCACTTGCTTCTTTATTACCCCATAAAAGATTTTCTTTCACTGTTCCAGAAAATAAAGTGTTTTTTTGTAAGACCATGCCTACTTGATCTCTTAAATATTCTAACGAATAATCTTTGACATTATGTCCATCAATCAAGATTTCTCCTTCACTTACATCATAAAGACGATCAATCAATTGAACTAAACTTGTTTTAGCTGAACCTGTTCCTCCTAAAATACCAACTGTAGAACCAGGTTCAATATGTAAGTTGATATTACTTAAAACATTTTCTTGAGCAGTTTTCTTATATTTAAATGAAACATTTTTAAATTCGATTTCACCTTGATTCATTTCTGTAATTGGATCAAGTGGATCATGTAAATTATTCACTTCATCTAAAACATCTACAATACGTTTACAACTAGCAAGTGAACGTGTCAACATTAAGAAAACATTTGAAATCATCATTAAAGCATTTAAGATTTGTAAGACATAACTTAAAAATCCAGTAAGTTGTCCAACTTTCATTTCACCAGCAAAGATCATTTGACTTCCAAAGAAAAGAATACAAACGATTGTGGTATACATCATATATTGAAATAAAGGCATGTTGAGTACTGAATAACGAAAAGCTTTTTCACTATGAGTTCTAAGTTCTTGATTGATTTTTTCAAACTTTTCGTTTTCATAATCACTTTTAACATAAGCTTTTACTGTACGAATCGCAATTAAGTTTTCTTGAACAACTGTATTGACTTCATCGACATTACTTTGCATAAAGCGAAATAATGGTCCGACTGTTTTAACAATAAAAAATAAACCAATTCCTAAAATAGGTGCAACGACAATAAAAATCAAAGCAAGTTTGGCATTCATCTTAATTGATAAAAATAAAGCCATTGAAAACATAAATGGTGCTCTTACAAGTGGTCTAAAACCATTACAAATAGCATTTTGAATAATCGTCACATCACTTGTAAGTCGTGTAATTAAAGAGGAGGTTGAAAAATGATCTGTATTTGAAAAAGAAAAGTTTTGTACTTTTTCAAATTCAGTTTTTCTTATTTCAAAACCAACCCCTTGACCAGCAACAGCCGCATAACGTGAATAAAGGATTCCTAATACTAAAGCAATTAAAGCACAAACTGCCATTAAAACACCTTGCATAATAATATAATGTTGATCTTTTTGAGCTACTCCAATATCAATAATATTAGCCATCAATACTGGAATAACTAATTCAAAGACCGTTTCTCCTACAACACATAAAAACGCTAGAATAAACGCTTTTTTATATTTTTTTGCAAATGGTATTAAACGTTTAATCATAAAATAACTCCCCCTATAATTCTTTATTTGTCAGATTTTTATACATACGATTTAAAAAATCTTCAAATTGTTCCTTTTCTTCCTCATTAAAATCTTTCAAAGAAATATTTTCAATTTCAATACAGTGAGCATTCCATTTTTTTAAAGACTCTTTTCCATATTCTGTAATATTTAATTGATAAGCTCTTTTATTTTTGGGATTTATCTTTCTTGTCAACATTTCCTTTTTCTCTAAGTTATCAATCATCTTACTGACAGTAGCACTTTCAATATCGCATTCATCCGCAATATCTTTTAATTTACAGTCTTGATGAGCATTTAAATACCTCAAAACCTTAGGTTGTCCTGGTGATAGATGATACTCATCCATCATTTCTCGATTCTTTTTACTTTGAGCATGTTGTGTTTTAAACAACATCAAATAAAATGGTGTCTTCATAATACCTCCTATGTTAGTACCCTAACTATTAGCATACTAACATTATTCCTACAAAGAAAAAAAGTCAAGAAAAAAGCTTTGGAAAATTCCAAAGCTCATACCTACACTTTTACTATATAACAATATTTTTTATAAAAAGAAATCCCGTATCCTTTTACATGTAAATAACCATCATTGATAATTTCATCTTCATATTTATTATCAATGATTTGCTTTGCTCCTTCTTTTGCGTCACTTACAAGTTCTTTAACACTCTTAGAATGTTTACATTCTAAGATAAGCGCCGTTTGAAAGATTTGTTTAGGGAGAATACATAAATCAAATCTTCCATGCATAGCTTCTCTATTTGATTTGATCTTCTTACCACTAAAGAGTCCTACTAAAAATCCATGATAGAAAGATTCTTGGTTATCAAAATAACTGATACTTCTTGATAAGATATCCCCTAGTATTTCATTAGCTTGATCAACATCTTCTCTAACAAGACATTGATAGAGATCTTCTTTTCTTACAAAAGTATAATCTTCAAAATAACTCATAAAAGATTGCTTATAGATTTCATAGACTTCTTTATTTGGAATAACCAGTTTATATTTGTTTTCTCCTAAATCTTCAATAACTCTTAAATAACCTGTAAGTAAAAGAAAACTATAAATATTATTGATATGATCCATTTCTCGATAAGTGAGTTCTGGCTTGATGTATTTTTCTAAGGATTTGCCTTGAATCAATTGTTCAAATTCTTCATGAAGTTCATCACTTCCATTTTGGATATAATTGACTACAAGATCATTACCACTAGTATTTGCCCAAAAGGAAGTAGGTTTATATGAAGAAAAATGTGATTTTTTATCAACATACATGAGTGTACTCCAAGGATTATAGATTTCTATATTTCCAAATAGATAACCATCATACCATTCTTTGACTTCATCCATATAAGATGATAATTGATAATCTTCTAATAACTGTTTGACTTCATTTTCATTAAAGCCAAAATATTCATTACCTATATTATTTAATATAGAATAAGAAGTAAAATTATTTAAACCAGTAAAGATACTTTCTTTAGAAATACGAAGACATCCTGTCATAATTCCTTTTTCTAAAGCATCATTTGTTTTAAGTGCTGAAGAAAAGACACTTCTTAGAAAATCGACCATTTCGTCATAATAATTATTTTGATAGGCTGATTGTAAAGGAACATCATATTCATCAATAAGGATAATCACTTTTTGATGATAATATTTTTCTAAGCATATAGAAATATTTAATAAAGATTCAGCAAGTTCATTTTTAGAAGCAATTCCCATATGATATTTATTTAAAAGCGTCTTTTCTCTATCATTGAAAATATCATAATCAAGTATATCCTCAAATTGATCTAAAAGACGTGCAATTATAGATGAAAAATTTAATAGTTGATTCTCCATGCTTGGTACTTTCATATCTTTTAAAGAAATAAATATTGTTGGATACTTATTTTGATGTTTTAAAGCATCTATGTTTTTTGAAATATTTAAATGATTAAATAAATAAGAATTTTTCTTTTCTTTAATGGAAAAGAAATAATAAAGCATGGACATATTAAGTGTCTTACCAAATCTTCGAGGTCTTGTATATAAAACAACTTTTTCATTGATAATATTTACAATAAGATTTGTTTTATCAACATAATAGTAATCTTTATCTATTAATTCTTTAAAGTTTTCTATTCCTGTAGGTATTAGCTTCATATAATCAACTCACTTTCTTATGTGTATTATTATTCACTAGTAGTATTATACCATGATATAATACTTTATTTCTATTGGATTATTTGTCACATAAAAAGAAAAAGCTTTGGACAATATCCAAAACTTTATCTAATAACTTTTTGAATCATTCGATTCATTGTATATACAATGATAATACCTGCAGGTATCATCACACATGATTTTAAAATTCTTACAAATTGTGATGCAAAGAATGGTATTCCATACATTGTTTGTAACCAATATGGTGTTAAAAACATCGTTACTGTTAGTTCAATAGCCACAACTGATAGAATACTTAAATGAAATAAGTGTAAATCTTTTTCTTTGAGTTTATTTTTATAATATCTTATAAAAATAAAGAGAATAGTAAGCATTGCTGCAATGATGACAAAGATTGTAAATTTAATTGGTAATGTTACTTGATATGAAGATCCTGAAATATTAACTTCATTGATTTTAAAAACATAAAGACATCCTAGTAACGAAATAATGACCATTACTATTTTTACAATTCTTTCTAATAATCTTTCATTTTTTTCATTTAAATAAATCTTTAATAGACATGGTATTTCAGTTTGTAAAACCGCATTTAAAGTAAATCCTAAAAATGGAAATCCTCCAGCATTTGCTAGAACAAGACCTAGAAAATCTGTGGCAATAGAAACTATAAAACAATACCCTGGTTGTAATGTTAAACCAGCAACGATTAAAGGTAATACCTCTAATGTAATTTTTAAACTTGGAAAGCCAAGAAAAGGTACCATCACAGCTAACCTTTTTAAAATAATAGCTAGAATGACAAATAAAGCCCCCAATGTCATTTGTCGCACATCGCTTTTCATTGGATATTTATAAAAAACAAATATCCCAATCGAAACAATAATAACCCCTAAAATAATTTGAATCATCGTTTGATTGCTACTTAAAAAAACCAATTGTTCCTGCTTCGTCCTCTTATAAGTCCACAGGCGTTAATTCCGGTAAGAAACCGTACATATGTTTTTTCCCACTTCGTCCTCTTTCTAGTCCATGGGCGTTAATTCCGATATAAAACCGTACATATGCTTTCCCGCTTCGTCCTCTTGCTAGTCCACGGGCGTTAATTCCGATATAAAACCGTACACAATTGCTACTAAAAGTAGACTCCTCCTTCTTTATTATTTGCTATGAATCTTTTGTAATAAGTATTTCCTTACTTCAGAAATAAAATACAATGATCCCGTAATCAAAAATGTTCCTTCTTGTAAATAAATATCGTCTAAAGCTTTTCTAAAGTCCGGTTCAATTTTTACCGGATAGTCCCCTGCTAATAATTTTGCACTTTGACTACGTGGATGTTTAAATTCACAGACGGTTATATCATACGTCAAATCTAATAATCTTTCAATCATATAGTCCGTATCTTTATCTCTTAATGCTGAAAAGATGATTTTTAAATTATGTAATTTACGTGCAGAACGATAGAGTTCATCAACACCTTCTCGATTATGGGCCCCATCTAAAATAATCAGTGGTTTTTCACTTATGATTTCAAAACGTCCTGCCCACTTAGCTTCAAATAAACCTTCAACAATTGAAGATTCATCTAATTCAATAAAATGATGTTCCTTTAAATATAATAAGGTTTCTAATGCTAAAGCACTATTTTCAATTTGATAAAGAGCTGGTGTATTTAAAACAATATTATAATCCTTATATGTATATTTAACATTTTCACCATCTTGTAAATCATGAATACGATCTAAACGAATCAAATGACTATGACGCTTTTCACAAGTATCTCTAAAAATATCAACACATTCTTGTTTATGTTCTCCGGTAATAAAATCAACATGATCTTTAATAATTCCCGCTTTCGCTCTAGCAATACTTTCATAGCTATCACCTAAATAATCCATATGATCTAAACCAATATTCGTATTAACACAAACCATTGGTAAAATAATATTCGTTGCATCTAATTCTCCACCTAAACCAACTTCATAAATAGCATAGTCGACTCCTTGATAAATAAAATAAAGAATAGAAATAAAAACTTCTATTTCAAATAAAGAAATCTCATACTTTAACCAATTATCCACATATCTATTAGCAACATCAACAATAAATTGTTCCTTGATCCATTCATCATTGATACGTACGACATCTAACCTAGAAATAAGTGCTGGTGAAGTAAAAGTCCCTACAGTATACCCCTGTTTTTTTAAAACTTCTTTCATGTAATTAACAGTCGAACCTTTCCCATTTGTTCCACAAACATGGATACATTTTAAAGCATGTTGAATATTATAAAATTCTTGCATATATTTTTTAAAGTTATCTAAACTATAGACACGATCTTTTTGTTGATGAATAAAGTCATAGACTTCTTCATAGTGTTTAAATTGATTCTTTGTTTTTATTCGTATAATTTCATTTTGATAAACGATATCTTTTAGAGCTATTTTTTTAATGGCTGCTATTAATTGTTGTTTAATTTCATCAGTTCCTAAACATAGTTCAATTTCATTTTTGATAACATCAAAAATAATAACCCCATTGATATTTTGATTTTCATTGATATAAATAATCTTTTGATTTTGTTTTAAATATTCTTTTGTTATTTCTTCTTGATGGATAAATTGTATTAATTCATCCATTCTTTTTTCATTTAATAATTTGATAGACATAATTTCACCCACAAATATTATAAAGGATTAAAAAAAAAGGACAATGTCCTTTTTCTAAAATTTTTCAAATTGTTCAATATCTAATACAAAAACTGTTGCTCCACCAACAAGTACATCTACCATGATTGGAGTAAAGAATTCTCCCATTTCAGTAGGTGGAACAGTAGGTTCTTTTTCTACACGTTTTTTAGAATTTTCTTTAATAATACCTACAGCATGTTCAACTTTATCATCATTTGTTCCAATAAAGAATGTTGTATTTCCTTTCTTTAAGAATCCACCTGTTGTTGATAATTTTGTAACGAAGTATCCTTCTTCTGTAAGTGCGGCTTGTACTGATGAACTATCATCAGAATTTACGATAGCAATAATTAATTTCATAAGCCATCCCTCCTGTATATTTATATTTTACACCAAATAAAATAATTATTAAAGTTTTTCACCATGAAGAATTGGTAAAAACTTTCTTTCATAATCATTTAAAACATAAGTATCCGTCATCATTGATAAATAATCAGAAACAATCAAAGGATTGGGCATATTTTGATAATTTTCTACCATCTTATTTTTAAACTTAACAATATTCGAATCTTGATCATTATTTTCCAATTCTTCTAAATAAACATCAAAGAGTTCTTTAACCATTCTTGAAAGTTTAGCATTTTCTTTTTCAAGAACAGGATGATGATGGACTTTTTCTCCTAAAAAGGAAAGTAGGGATGATAATGCTTCAAAGACTTCATGAGAAAAACGTAAATATGGTTTTTGATAACTATGAATCATCAAATCACCAATTAATTTATTCATAATTGATTTATTATTATCTCCTAATACTTTTACTACATTTTCAGGAAGATCTTTCTTTTGTAAGATACCTACACTCATAGCATCTTCAATATCTTTTCCAATATAAGAAATCACATCTGAAATACGAACCACACATCCTTCTAAAGTCATTGGTTTTAACTCAAGACTGGCATTTTCTTTATGCCAACAATCATGATACTCTTGTAAGAATTGTTCTTTTGTTTTTTTACGATCTGGTTCATATTTTTTAGAAAGCATTTCACCATTATGACACAAAATAGCATCTAAGACTTGTAAAGAAACATTATAGCCTTTCCCATTTCTTTCTAAATAAAGAATATTTCGTACACTATTAGCATTATGACCAAAATATCCAAAACCTTTTTCTTGTAGTTTTTCATTCAAACCTTTTCCTATTTGTCTGGCAATACGTGAAACCCATTGAACATGGATGGAACGTTTAGAAATATGGGCACTTTGAAAAAATGAAAGAGCCTGTGTTTTATCTGTGTAACGTTGATAAGATTTACAATATAAAATACGATCAATATCTTCTTCAAAAGGCCAACGAATATCAAATTCTTCATGTTCACTTTCTTCTTTTCTTAATTTTTGGCATTCACTTGTTTTACAAGCATAGGGAGAAAGTGTTCGATCATATTCTTTTGTTCTCTTTATAGTATTTTTTATAATTTTTTCTTCTTCTTTCATACTTGTCACCTATTTCATTATATACTTTTTTCAAAAGAGATGCTCCAACAATGTTTTAAAAGCAATTAAAATCAAAACAATGCCCCCAAAAATAAGTGCCTTATTTTGAAACTTATTGTTTAAATAACGTCCAATTTGTAAAGCAAACAAACATAATAGAAAAGTAATAATTCCTATAATCAATAAAGCTTGATAAATAGCTACTTCTAAAAAAGCAAAAGTCATACCAATAGCAAAAGCATCAATACTTGTTGCAAAAGCAAGAATTGTTAAATCTAATAATTTAAAATTATAATTTGTCTCTTCTTCACTAAAAGCATCTTTTAACATATTGATGCCAACAATCATTAAAAAGATAAAAGCGATATAATGATCATAAGCTTGTATCTTTTTTGAAAATACACATCCTAAATGATATCCTAAAAAAGGCATCAATGCCTGAAAAAAGCCAAAATAAAAAGCAATGAAGCTTTGTTTCTTAATATTTCCTTTTGGCATAGAAATACCATACATCATCGAAACAGTAAAAGCATCCATCGCTAATGAAATTGAAATAACAACAAGTTCAAATAATGACACATTATCTCTCTCCTTTGAGTAATACCTCACTACATTTCAAACCATCAATTGCACTTGACATAATACCTCCAGCATATCCAGCACCTTCGCCAATTGGATAAATCCCTTTAATATTACTTTCCATATTTTCATCTCGATAAAAACGGATTGGTGCAGAACTTCTTGATTCAACACCAAGTAATGTGGCATTACTTGTAAATCCATTAATCTTATTATTCATTAAAAGAAGTCCTTCTTTTAAATTTATATTCAAGATTTCAGGAAGTAATGCATTGAGATTAGCATTTTTAACTCTTTTTAAACTTGTTTCAATATTTTCAATACCTTCTTTATTTTCTAAATAATCTTCTACTTTTTGAACGGGTATTGAATAATCACTTCCACCGAGTTCAAAAGCTTTTTCTTCCAATTTTCTTTGAAAATACATCCCAGCAAGAGGATGTGAACTACCAAAATCATCAGGTGTCACATTGACTAAGATAGCACTATTAGCGTATTTATTATCACGTTTGTAATTAGACATACCGTTAACAACCAGTCTTTTTTCTTCACTGGCTGCATTCATGACATAACCACCAGGACACATACAGAAAGTATAGACTCCTCTTTTTTGACTTGTATGCACCGCCAATTTATAATCAGCCGCTTTTAATGCAGGATGATCATAAAATTTTCCATATTGGCTTTTATTAATAAATTCTTGACTGTGTTCAATACGCATTCCTACTGCAAAAGCTTTTTGAGAAATTTCTAATTGTTTTTGATAAAGCATTTCATATGTTTTTCTCGCACTATGACCAATAGCCAATACCAGTTGATCTACTTTTTCTTTATATGTTCCTTCATTATTTTCTAAAACAACTTCTTTTAATTGATTATCTTCAATAATGATATCTACTAATTTTGTTTCAAAACGAACATCTCCACATTTTTCAATATCTTTTCTAATATTTTTAACCACATTAATTAAAACATCTGTTCCTAAATGTGGTTTATTTAAATAAAGAATATCTTCACTTGCACCATGTTCATAAAAAGTATTCAATACAAATTGTTTACGATAATCCTTAATACCTGTCGTCAACTTTCCATCAGAGAACGTTCCTGCTCCTCCTTCTCCAAATTGAACATTACTTTGAGTATTTAACTTACCTGTTTCTAAATAAGTATCAATGTCTTTTTTTCTTTCATCAACACATTTACCTTGTTCAATCAAGATTACCTTTTGCCCACTACGCGCTAAATTATAGGCACAGAATAATCCTGCTGGCCCACTTCCAACAACCATAATTGTTTGATTATTTGGTGTTAACTTGTCATAATGATATTCTTTAACTTTACTTACTTGTTTACTATGTGTTTTTAATAATTGATCTTCATCGACATATTCAAAAGTAAAGCCCATATTAAAATGTACTTTATTCTTTCTTCTTGCATCGACTGCCTTTTTAGCAATCTTTACATTCTTTACTTGTGATTTTCTTATATTTAATGTATTCGCAATAACTTTAGCATAATCTTTTTCATCTAAAGAAACTGCAATATTACTTACTTTTAACATACCTTCTCCTATCTCTTTATTTTCCAATATCCTTTTTTGTTATTTCCAACTCTTTCAATAATTCCTAAATCCTTTAACTTTTTAATATTATTTGAAATACTCTTTCTACTCATTTTCATAATATTTGCAAGTTCGGTAATTGTATATCCAGGATCATCATATAGGGATTCTAGTATCTTATTCATTGTATCGTTCACCCTATTAGTCACCTAAGATTACTAAACTACTTATCTTCTCAAAAAGATTTTGCCACATGTACACCACTTGCAAAAGCAAAATGTAAATTGTAACCTCCACAATCACCATCAACATCCAAAGCTTCTCCACAAACATAAATGCCTGGATATTTCTTAAGTTGTAAATTTTCATCTACTTCTTTTAAAGAAACGCCTCCATGACAAACTTGTGCTTTTTCAATTGACATGGTATCAAGAATCTTTATTTCTATATGTTGAGGATCAATATTTTTTTCTTTAAAAACCTGAACGATTTTTTCATGAAAGAATCCTTCCAAACCATAGTGTTGAAATTCTTCTTTTTCAATATCAGGCAATAAATTTAAAACAAGTTTTGGATTTTTTAAATGCTCTAAATATCTAGATAATTGCATAACACAAATACCTGATAGACCATAATCTGTAAACATGATTTCTCCTGTTTGTTTTTCAATCAATTGATTTTGATCATAAAGCATTGCAATTCCCTTTACTCTTTGTCCTTTTAAAGCTTTAAAAACGGGTTTTGTTTTTACTTGAACAAGACTTGGTGTAAATGGAATCATGGAAATAGGCATTTTTTCTAACATTTTTAAATTATTTTGTCCTGATAAATGACTGGCTGGTGATCCTGTCGCAATGACTATTTTATCCGCTTGATAATGACCATTAGTCGTAATAATTTCATATGTTTTAGCTTTTTTTATTGCTAGAACCTCACAATTATCGATATACGATACATTATCCATATTTTTCATTAAAGCATTTTTAACAGATAAACTTGAAAGTGAATATGGATAAACAAGGTTCTTTTCATAACGTAGTTTTAAAGAAAGTTGTTTAAAAAAATTGACAACATCAAATTCTTTAATTAATTTTTCTATTAAAGGGTCTTGATGATTATAGTACTTAATATCCATATTCAAATTTGAAACATTACATCTTCCATTGCCGCTAGCAAGTATTTTTCTAGCTGCTTTATTAGATTGTTCCAAGACAATAATATTATATTTATTTGTTTTTACTAATTCATTCATACATGCAAGTCCACTTGCACCTGCTCCAATAATAACAATTGTTTCCATCTTTATCCCTCATTTGCTTTTTCATTATACATGAACAAAACTCGTTTGTCATTTATATTAAACCTTGAAAAACATCGATGTATTCGCTATAATAACCAAGTATTGAGATTACATACAATTAAGGAGGCTTTTTTATGGGTAGAGCACATGAAGTGCGTAAAGTTGCTATGGCAAAAACTGCTGCAGCAAAAGCAAAATTATATTCTCGTTATGGAAAAGAAATCTATTTAGCTGCTAAAGCTGGTGGTACTGATCCAGATGGTAACTTAGCATTAAGAAGAATTATTGCTAAAGCTAAAAAAGAACAAGTTCCTGCTGACGTTATTAAACGTGCAGTTGATAAAGTAAAAAGTGGAGCTACTGAAGATTATCAAGAAAAAACATTTGAAGGATATGGTCCAAGTGGTTCAACTGTTATTGTTAAATGCTTAACTGATAATATTAATCGTACTATTTCTCAAGTACGTCCTGCATTTACAAAATCTAAAGCTAAATTAGGAAATGAAGGTTCAGTATCTTATTTATATGATACATATTCTATTTTAACTTTTAAAGGATTAGATGAAGAACAAACTTTAGAAGCTTTAATGGAAGGTGAAGCCGATTGTCAAGAAATTGAAACTCATGAAGATGGTTCAATTGAATTGACTGGTGCACCAACTGATTTATATAAAATGAAAGATGCTATTGAAGCAGCTTGTCCTAATGCTGAATTTGATGTAGAAGAAATCGCTACAACACCTCAAGAATATGTATCTCTTGAAGGTGAAGATATGGAATTATTTGAAAGATTAATGAATCTTTTAAATGCTTGTGATGATGTAGATAAAATCTACCATAACGTTGAAAATTATGAAGGAGAATAATTCTCCTTCTTTTTCTTTATAATGAAAAAATGAAAGATGTTTTGTCTCTTTCATTTTTTTATTTACTAACAACTTTTATCCCATGACATTTGCCAAAATGCAAGTTCATATCTTGAACATACTACAAAGATATCAATAAGATGTTGAATTTGTTTTTCTGTATAATCTTTAGTAAGTTGATTCATTGTTTCTATTAAAATAATATTACCACTAGCATATTCATTAGAAGCATAGCCTTTGATCCAATCCCCATAAAATTCATCATTGATTGAATTTGTATTATTTTCAACAATCTTTTTCGCAATAACTTCATAACTATAAGCACAAGATAATATAGCTGCCAAGATTTCTGCTTCTCCTTCTTCATAAGCAACACGTAGCATATAAGAGGTATAAGATAAATTATCAAGTGATGGTTTCATATCATCTATTTCTTCTTGGCTTACATTAAATTTTCCCATATAACCACTATGAACATCTAATTCACCATTCATTACAGCAATATATTTAGCAAAAAGATTTGCTGTTTCTAAAGTTTTTGCTTTAGCAACTCCAATCGCAAAAACTTTAGCGTATTCTTTTAAATAAAGATAATCTTGCATAATATAATATTTAAATTTATCTTTATCTAATGAACCATCTTGTATTCCTTTAACAAAAGGATGTTCATTATAAGATTTCCATAGTTCTTTTGTTGCTTCTAACATCTTATCCGTTGTTTTCATAATCTTCCTCTTTTCATTATTTTAGAGTAATCACATATCTAGTTAGATTTTTTTATATTGAGATCCTTCTTGTAATTGCTTAGGAGTCATATTATAAATAGCATCAATAATATAATTTCGATAACTTGCATTACCATCTAATGCTGTTAATCTTTCATGTGCGATTTCTCCAGCAAGACCCATGGTACATACTGCAGCAACTGTTGCTTCAAGTAAATAATCAGGATTTGCGGAAACAAACGAAGCCGTAAGTGCTGATAATTGACATCCTGTTCCTGTAATCGAAGACATCATTTCATGACCATTATAAATTGCATAAGCAATATTTTCATTGCATACTAAGTCAATAGCTCCTGTAATAGCGATAACTGCCCCTGTTTTTTTAGAAAACTCTTGAGCAAAACTGACAACTTCATGGATATTTTCTGCTGTCACTTTATCTGCAAGATTAGCATCAACACCCTTCGTTGTACCACTTCCTAAAGCTAAAGTTTTGATTTCTGAAATATTTCCACGAATAACTGAAAACTGAATTTCTTTTAATAACTTTAAAGCTGTTTGAGTTCTTAACGTAGATGCTCCAACTCCTACAGGATCTAAGACAACTGGATGACGAAGTTCATTAGCTTTTTTCCCAGCAATGACCATTGATTCAATCGTTCGCATATTAAGTGTTCCAATATTAATATTAAGTCCTGTACAAATCGAAGTAATTTCAGCAACTTCTTCTTGATCATCTGCCATAATTGGTGATGCTCCACATGCAAGAACGACATTAGCACAATCATTGACTGTAACATAATTTGTAATATTGTGAATGAGTGGACTTTTTTCTCTAACATTTTTTAACATTTCTTCTAACATATTTTCTCTCCTTGTTTTTTACAAGTTATTTCATAAATATGAAGATGACCAAACTTACCCATCATCAAAAACATAAACTTCGTTTATGAAATAACTTTATGGTAGTTCGGTCGATACTTTGTGGTATCCTCTCACGCTGGAACACAGCTTCCCTTCGCTTAATACAAGATTCAAGGCGCTCCCCTTCAATCCGCCACATATGTGGATACTTCTTTTTAAATAAAAAACAGGAGACATGCTCCTGTAAAAAAATCGAAATGTTGACTTCCTACGATGGCATTATCCATATCAGGTTAAAGGGTCGAAGTTTGATGACTTCCTCTCAGCCTGCATACAAGCTCCCCTGTTTCTATTTACATATTTAATGATACTCTTTATTTTTTTAAATACAAGTTTTATTCAATTTCTTCAATTTCATATTTACCTAAATAAATTAAAATATTATTCATAATAATATCAATGGCCCAATAAAAGATAACAAAGACCGCAAGTCCAACAATAAGTGCATATCTTAAAATTGTTACCATATATAAAGCCGGTATAAAGGCAATCACAATAGGAATAAATCCTACTCCTGAAGGAAAATGGATTTGATAAATACTATGACATTCTTTACATTCTTGTCTACCCTTATAAGCAAAAGCAGAATCTTTTATTTCATGACTACAATGATAACATCTCATTATAATGTACAAATCATTACTGTCATTGTTCCATCAAAATCAACTTCTTTTTGA
>ERZ1673738.1420-NODE-1420-length-36306-cov-11.823646_pt1 | contig 36306 bp, 38 predicted proteins | sample MGYA00580198_ERZ1673738 | MGnify/ENA primary metagenome ERZ1673738 (study PRJEB41218, sample SAMN15661784) | gut metagenome | host: Homo sapiens | place: Canada: London | collected 2015-08-20/2019-03-30 | study: EMG produced TPA metagenomics assembly of...
AGATGACCCGTCCCGCTTTCGGCGGCCACCTGATGGCCTCCATCATCTGCCCCCGCTTCCGTCCCGCCATGGCCACTGTGCGCCCCGGCGTGATGAAGAAGCGCGAGTGCAAGAAGAACGTTGAGATCCTGCATCCCGCTTTCGAGCTGGCTGCTGGCGATATCCACACCGAGGTCACCGAGACCGTCAAGGCCGCCAAGAAGCTGGTTGACCTGATCGGCGCTGACTTCATCGTGTCCGTTGGCCGTGGTATCTCCAAGGACGTGGAGGGCGGCATCAAGCTGGCCGAGGAGCTGGCTGAGGTCCTGGGCGGCGTCGTGGGTTCCTCCCGCGCCTGCGTGGACGCCGGCTGGATCTCCGCTGACCATCAGGTCGGCCAGACCGGCAAGACCGTCCATCCCAAGGTCTATGTTGCTCTGGGTATCTCCGGCGCTATCCAGCACAAGGCTGGTATGCAGGATTCCGAGTGCATCATCGCCGTCAACAAGAACGAGACCGCTCCCATCTTCGAGGTTGCCGATTACGGCATCACCGGCGACCTGTTCAAGGTCGTTCCCGAGCTGATCGAGTCCATCAAGGCCGCCAAGGCTGCCAAGTAAGGTTTCGCTCAACAAACATAAAGAAGCTGTCCGGGTTTCACCCGGACAGCTTTTTTATGTACCCAATAACCCCGTTTTATGTACCAATAAAGGCGGTTAATGTACCGATAAAGACGGCCGATGCATGGAATCGCATCCGCGCGCAGGGGATTTCCTTGACGTTGTGTCTGTTTTCCGGTATAATGGAGACAACGAAGAAGGAGGATACTCTATGGAATACTTTGCCATGATCGGCCTGCTGTTTGCGCCGGTGGTTTGCCTGCTGTGTACCGGATGGTTTTTCGTCCGCTGGAAGAATGAGCATGACGATGAAGCGCTGGCCCAGAAGAATCGCAAGATCTGCCGCGGCTTCCTGATCGCCACTGTGATTTCGCTGGTGGTGTTCGGTGGTCTACATCTGTTGTTCCCCATTACACTGTAAAACAGGGAAGCTCCTTTATATCGTAAAAAAGCCGCCTATAGGCGGCTTTTTGCATGTCCGGTTGCCTCTGCTGAGGCAACTCTTTTTTGCCGGCGGCCACGGGTGTAAAATCATGTCACACGGTGGGAAAGGGACAGCGCGAGCTGTTTTTCCCGCGGCAAAAGGAGGACGTATGGGCGTATATGGTTATATCCGCGTGTCCAGCGTGGATCAGAACGAGGATCGGCAGCTGGTGGCGCTGCACAGCAAGGGCGTGGCGGACAGAAATATTTTTATGGACAAGCAGTCCGGCAAGGATTTTGAGCGGCCCCAATATAAGCGGATGGTGAAAAAGCTGAAGCCGGGCGATTTGCTCTATGTGCTGAGCATCGACCGGCTGGGACGCAACTATGCAGATGTTCAGCAACAGTGGCGGGTGCTGACCAAGGAAAAGGGGGTGGACATCTGCGTGCTGGACATGCCGCTGCTGGACACCCGGCAGGGGAAAGACCTGATGGGCACGTTTATCGCCGATCTGGTCTTGCAGATTTTGTCCTTTGTGGCCCAGTCGGAGCGGGAGAATATCCGCCGCCGTCAGGCGCAGGGGATCGCGGCGGCTATGGCGCGAGGGGTAAAGTTTGGCCGTCCGGCGCTGCCGCTGCCGGAGAATTTTTACGAGATCCACCGGGCATGGCGGGCGAAAGAGATACCCCTGAAGCAGGCGGCGGCTGCCTGCGGCATGCCGGTGGGCACCTTCTATGGCAAGGCGGTGAAGTTTGAAAAAGGGGATTAAGGAAAAGAGTAGATAATTTGGAAAAGTGTACTTTTGCAAATTGCAAAGGTACACCTTTCATATTACAAGTATACAGGAATTTGCTGATTTTTCAAGGATAAAATAAGCGGTTCAATGTAGAAAAATGGAGTTTTGAATTGTACACATAAGCAAATGGAGAGAAAATGAAAGGAAAGGTCAATCAATGAAAAATAGCTTTTTTTCTCCACCGGGCTGGGTCAAGGTTGTTGTCTGGGTCGTGGCGATCCTCGTGACTGCTATGGGGCCTCCGGGGGCATTGTTTGTAGCGCTGCCGGTGGCGATCATTTATACGAATTTGCCGTGGCTCATTTTTCGTATATCCGAAAAGGCCAAAGCGAAGGACAATGAGGAATGGAAACACCGGGAAATAGAGAGAACAATAGAGGAATCCTCTACGGTCACTTTCCTGAAAACACTATTTGAAGATGTCAAATTCATAAACGAGACCAGCGGCGCAGACAGGCTTCAATTTGATCATGCTGAGATAACGCTTCAAAGTGTACAGATTTATTCAGACATGTACCTCTATACGACAGCGGACAAAAAGCACATTGAGTTTATAGAAAAGTATCAGGCGCTGCTGCACAGGTGCCTGATGGGCGAAGAGGGTCTGAATAAAGAAAAGATTTTCGAGGAATTTCGAGCCTATTACCCCAATGAAAAGAATGGATATATCGCTAAGAATCCTGACTTTCTGGAGGATGAGGGGCCAGGTAGTTTTGAGGCGGTAACAGACAGTAACGGGAATGTAACTTGCTATAAGTATATGGTTCTTTCATTTAAGAAGATATACGCCGATGAGAACGTTTGTAATCCATTCTTTATAGCAGAGGCAATTACCAAATGGGCTGTGGGAGAAGGGTATTTGGCCTACTATACCCATGACCGCGAGAACGGCCGCTACGAATTGACGATACATTTTTAATTTATAAGGAGGAAACACAACATGAAAATGCCGGATCGGGAGTATGAGGTTTTGAAGAAAGTGGTCGCTGACTGGAGAGGTACCAAGGAGGATTTGCAAGAGGTTTACGATAAGATCGCTTGGACATATGAGGACGGCCCGGAGAAGCTCCGTTCGTTGGACAAGCTCCAGAGCAAGTGGCGTATGGATCTGCACTGAGACCGCTGTGTTTGCCGTGCGGGGCGGCAGGGACGCCGATTCTTACGAGTATACTGCCGGTGGGTGGTGTGTAGGGGCCGACGACTCTGTCGGCCCGCATCGGAAATGCCGTTGTCATCGACAGGGCGGACAGGGTCGTCCGCCCCTACAGGACGATCCCCAAGTCAGACTTGCGGCTAACAGCCCCTTTACATAAGGGGGCCAAGGGTTGGCGAAAAGAGGAACAAAAAATGAGACTGCGTGAGCAGTCTCATTTTTATCATATTCAGGAGACAATATCAATCTTCAAACACGGGGTAGCCGTCTTTCAGGCTTTCGTCATAGATGGCTCTCTCGCCGCCGATGAATTTGGGGCGGACGCGGGCGGCCAGCAGAATGGCCTGGCCGATGTGGTTCTGCTGCAGGCGGACGGGAACGGCCACCTTCTTCAGATGCATACCGATCAAGGTGCCGCCGATGTCAAGGCCAGCGTCGGCACGAATCTCCTCCAGCGCCACAGGATGGCGGAAGCTGTGATAGGCAGCGGTGGCAAAGGAGCTGCCGGCCTTGGGTTGAGGCATCACATTGACGATCTCGCCATTGGGGACGGCCTCGTGCTCCACGATCAGGGCGCGGTTCAGATGCTCGCAGCACTGGGCGGCGATATAGACCCCCATGGGAGCAAACACGCTGTTCAGCCCCTCAAAGATGGCGTTGGCCACCTCGGGCGTCGACCAGCTGCCCACATTGTGACCCACCACCTCGCTGGTGGAGCAGCCCACCACCACGATCTGACCCTTGTGGAGTCTGGCGGTCTCGGCCAGCTGACGGGCGGCGTTGGCGGATTCTTCCTTTACCTGTGACAACAGGTTCTTATTCTCTACGTCATGAACGGTTCCTGCCATAAAAAACACCTCATTTCAACGTATTGGAAAGCGCTTTGCGGACGCACTGCCACATGCGGTGACAGTGCGTCCGATTCAATAGCATTATTATAGCACAGTTAAATTTTTTCCGCAATACGGGTCTTTTGCATGACCTTCAGCAGCACGAAGCCGATGACCAGACCCATGGCGGCCTGCACCAGATTGCCGGGGATGCTGGCGGCGGCGCCGATGCCCTTGCCCAGCAGCAGACCGGCATAGCCGAAGTAGCCCACCACCATGATGATCTCGCCCACCACGCCGCTGACGATGGCGGCGGCACTGGTACGGCCCATGGCCTTGAAGATCAGGGCGGCCACCAGCGCGTCAAGTCCCTTGATGACAAAGGTGCCGGGCGCATAGTAGCCATAGCCGGACAGCAGGTCGGTCAGCATGGAGCCGATACCGGCGGCAGCGCCGCCATACCACGGGCCCAGCAGCCAGCCGGACAGCAGCACGAAGCAGTCGCCCAGATTCACATAGCCGTTCATGGGGGAGGGGATCCGCACCACCATGGTGGCCACATACGTCAGCGCGGCCATCAGGGCGCTGACCACCAGTTTTTGCACTTTTTTATCAGACATTGCCATTGCCTCCTTGCATTTCTTTCTGGAGTGTATTATAGTATTCTTTGGTATTATTAAAATATCCAAAATGAGACAAAATGTACATACCAGATGGAGGGGCCACATGCTGACCTATACCTTTGAAAAAAGCGGCGGCGTAAGCCTGTACGAGCAGCTTTACCGCCACATTAAGAGCGACATTCTGTCCGGCGTGCTGGCGGCGGGGGAGAAGCTGCCCAGCAAGCGGGCGCTGGCGGCCCATCTGGAGGTCAGCGTTATCACGGTGAAAAACGCCTATGAACAGCTGATCGCCGAGGGGTACATCTGCGGTGTGGAGAAGCGCGGGTACTACGTGATGCGGATCGACCAGCCGCTGACCGCCGCGCCTTCCGCCATGACGGAGACCATCGACGAGCCGCCGGAGCGCCAGTGGTTTATGGATTTCGTCACCAACTCCACCGCCGCCGAATACTTTCCCTTTGCCACGTGGACGAAGCTGCTGCGGCAGACCATTCTGGAGCAGGACACCCATCTGCTGCGGCCTACACCCTCTACCGGTGCGCTGGAGCTGCGGCAGGCCATCGCGGATTATCTGCACCAGTTCCGGGGGATGACGGTGTCGCCCCGGCAGATCATCGTGGGGGCCGGGACGGAGACGCTGTACACGCTGCTGATCCAGTTGCTGGGGCGGGAGAAGTGCTATGCCGTGGAGGATCCGGGGTACAGCAAGATCGGCCGCATCTACCAGAGCAATCAGGTGCAGCTGCGGCACGTGGCGCTGGACGAGAGCGGGCTTTCCTGTCAGGCGCTGCGGCAGACCGACGCCGACGTGGTGCATATCTCTCCCAGCCACCACTATCCCACCGGCATCGTTATGCCTGTTGCCCGCCGCCACGAGCTGCTGCGCTGGGCTGACGAGGAGGAGGGGCGGTACATTCTGGAGGACGACTACGACAGCGAGTTCCGGTTCGTGGGACGGCCGATCCCCACGCTGTTCTCCGACGACGAGCACCAGCACGTTATCTACCTGAATACCTTCTCCAAGACCATTGCGCCGTCTATCCGCATCAGCTATATGCTGCTGCCGCCAAGGCTGCTGGAGGACTATCGGGAGAAGCTGGGGTTCTACTCCTGCACGGTGTCCAGCTTCGAGCAGTACACGCTGGCGGAGTTCCTGTCACGGGGCCATTATGAGCAGCACCTGAACCGGATGCGCAAGCGCTATCACCAGAAGCGGGACGCGGTGATCGACTGCATTCTGTCCGGGCCGCTGGCAGGCCGGGCGGAGATCATGGAGCAGGACGCGGGACTGCACTTTCTGGTGCGGCTGAATACAACGCTGCCGGACGAGACGCTGCGGCAGCGGGCGGCGGAGCGGGGACTGCGGCTGGCACTGCTGTCGGATTACTACCGCCACGGCGAGGATGCGCCCCACCACGTGCTGGTGGTGAACTATTCCGGCATCGAATTGGAAAAATTACCCCAGGCGCTGGCGCGTCTGGCGGAAATCATCAAGGAGTGATAGTATGTACGACGAACTGACGAAAGAGGACATTCAGAAAATGCAGGAGGAGATCGACTACCGGGTGCAGCAGCTGCGGCCCAAGCTCATCGAGGACGTGCAGACGGCGCGGGCCTTCGGCGATCTCAGCGAGAATTTTGAGTATAAGTGCGCCAAGCAGGAGAAGAACCGCAACGACAGCCGCATTCGGTACCTGCAGCGGATGATAAAGACCGCCAAGGTCATCGGCGACAAGTCCACCGAGGACACGGCGGGACTTTACGACACGGTGGAGATTTTGATGGAGAACACCGGCCGCAGCCGTACCATTCAGCTGGTGACCACATTGCGGCAGGACGCGCTGAAGGGCTGGATCAGCAAGGAATCCCCCGTGGGCCGGGCCGTCATGGGCCGCAAGGCGGGAGATCGGGTGTATGTGGAGATGGAGAATGGCCGGGGGTACTATCTGACCATCCAGTCCATCACCAAGGGCAGCGACGACGGCTCGATTCCCATCGGCAGCTTTTAAGGAGGAACGGCCATGACCTTACAGCAATTGCGGTACGTCACAACCGTGGCGGAGACGGGCACCATCAGCGGTGCGGCCAAGGCACTGTTCATCTCACAGCCCAGTCTGACCGCCGCTATTCAGGAGCTGGAAAAGGAGATGGGTATCACCATCTTTCTGCGCACTAATCGCGGCGTGGTGCTGAGCCGGGAGGGAGACGAATTTCTGGGCTATGCCCGGCAGGTGCTGATGCAGGCGGAGCTGCTGGAGGACCGCTACGGGGCACAGTCCAGCCACCGGCAGCAGTTTGCCGTGTCCGCCCAGCACTATAACTTCGCGGCCCGTGTGTTTGCCCGTGTGGTGCGGGATATGGGCGGCGAGCGGTACAGCATGACCTTCCGGGAAACCACCACCTATGAGGTCATTGAGGACGTGGGCCGCATGCGCAGCGAGGTGGGCGTGCTGGTGATGACAGAGCAAAACGGCGAGGTGCTGCGGCGGCTATTCCGGGAATACGAGTTGACCTATACGGAACTGGTGCAGAAAGACGCCACCGTGTATGTGGACAAGAATCACCCCTTGGCAGGCCGGGGCGAGGTGACGGAGGAGGAACTGGCGCCCTATCCCTGCGTGACCTTTGAGCAGGGAACCCATAATGCGGTGTTCTTCTCGGAAGATATCTCTATGCCGGCGGTGACGCCACGGCACATTCTGGTGCGCGACCGGGCCACCGCCAACGACCTGACCCGCGAGATCAACGCCTATCAGCCGGGTATTGGGCTGGACGACGAGGTGTCCCGCACCGTCTATGCCTCGGCCATGCTGCTGCTGAAGCCCCGGAAACGGGTGAGCCTGGGGTATATCGTGCGCAACCACATGCTGCTCAGTCCCATGGCGCAGGCGTACATTCAGGCCATGGAGGAGTATGCGGAGAAGTACAAGCAGTCACATTTGACATAGTTTTAGACTATAGCGAACTTAGTTTTCACGTATTTTACAAATGGCAAAAGCTGTAGTATCATCATACCTGTAAAGAGCAAAGCGCAAAACACAAAAAGAATGATGAAAGGAGTTTTTGCTATGAAAAAGAAAACTGCTGTGGTGCTGGCCCTGCTCCTGACATTGGTGGTGCTGGGCACATTCGTTTCCATCGTGACGGGCTGGTTCAATCCTGTGGTGAAGGTCACGGGCCTGCTGCTGGGCTACCTGATGTTCGCCGATCTGGCGGTCATCTGTGGTCTGATAGCCGGCGCTTATAAGGCATAAAGGTAACAAAGCTTACTGTTTCCATCTATTTTCTCTCTCTAACCTTCTTCTCAACGAAAAGCGGCTGTGCGATACACAGCCGCTTTTCACATGAATTTTATGCGGCCCTTACAACAGACGCCGCATGTCCTCCGGTAGGGGAGCGGTGATGTGGAGAAGCTGATCCGTCAACGGATGGCGCAGCCACAGCTCGTAGCTGTGCAGTGCCGGGCGGGCGATGAGAGACTTGTCCTCCGCGCCGTAGAGCCAGTCGCCGGTGAGGGGACAGCCGATGGCGGCCATATGGAGCCGCAGCTGATGGGTACGGCCGGTGATGGGCCGCAGCCGCAGCAAGGTGCGGCCATGGGAGACGGATAGGGTTTCGTACTCCGTGCGGGAGGGCAGGCCCTCCGGGTCGACACGGCGCTTCAGCAGCGAATCCGGCTGGCGGCTGATGGGCAGGTCGATGGTTCCCTTGGTTGGCTGGGGCACGCCGTCGCAGACGCCGCGATACTCCCGGCGGAAGTCCTCCGTGTGGAGGATCACCATGCAGCGCTGGTGCATGTAGCCGTTTTTGGCCACCACCATCACGCCGGTAACGCCGCGATCCAGCCGGTTCACGGCATGGAACGCGCTGCCGCCCAGATAATGGGCCACCGCGCCCGCCACGGTGACGGTCTCCTCCGTCAGTGCCGCCGAGTGGACGGTGATCCCGGCGGGCTTGTTGAGGATGAGAAGATCCTCATCCTCCCACAGAATGTCCAGCGGGTAGTCCACGGGGACGATATCATTGTGGGCGGGCGAGTCGGACACGTCCACCGTCAGCACATCGCCCTCGCAGGCCGCGGCCCGGACGGTGACGGGGCTGCCGTTCAGCAAGATGGCGTTTTCCCGCCATTTCAGGGATTTCAGCAGGGAGGAGGACAGCCGCAGCTCCTGCCGCAGCAGCTGCTTGACAGTCAGGCCGGACAGCGCCGGGGTGATGGGCAGCGTCAGGATACGCATGGGAAAAGCCTCCTCGAAAAGTTTCTTAAAAAGAGTATAGCACAAGAGGGCAAAATATGATAGACTATATCGACACGATCAGAACAACCTTGAAAAAACGGAGAAAGGACAACAAAATTATGGCTTCTAAAGTGTATTTTGCCGATCTGCGTGCCGATTATCATGAGAATTTGCAGCAGAAGCTGACGCGGCTGCTGAAAACGGCGGGGATGGGCGATATTGATTTTAACGAGAAGTTTGTGGCCATCAAGCTGCATTTCGGCGAGCCGGGGAATCTGGCCTATCTGCGGCCCAACTGGGCCAAGACCGTGGCGGACTTCGTGAAGGAGCGGGGCGGCAAGCCCTTCCTGACCGACTGCAACACCCTGTATGTGGGCGGACGGAAGAACGCGCTGGATCACATGGACAGCGCCATGGTCAACGGCTTCAACTATATGACCACCGGCTGCCAGATCATCATTGCCGACGGCCTGAAGGGCAATGACGAGGTGGAGGTGCCTGTGGCAGGCGGCGAATACGTGAAGAACGCCAAGATCGGCCGGGCTGTCATGGACGCGGACGTGTTTATTTCCTTGACCCACTTCAAGGGCCACGAGACGGCGGGCTTCGGCGGCTGCCTGAAGAACATCGGCATGGGCTGCGGCAGCCGCGCCGGCAAGATGGAGCAGCACAACGCCGGAAAGCCCCACGTGGAGCAGAAGCTGTGCGTGGGCTGTGGCCAGTGCTGCAAGATCTGCGCCCACGGCGCACCGGTCATTACCGACCGGAAGGCCGCCATCGACCACGACAAGTGCGTGGGCTGCGGCCGGTGTATCGCCATCTGCCCCAAGAACGCGGTGCAGATCAATTGGGACGAGTCCACCAGCAACCTGAACCGCAAGATCGCCGAGTACACCAAGGCGGTGGTGGATGGCCGTCCCTGCTTCCACATTTCGCTGGTCATCGACGTGTCCCCCAACTGTGACTGCCGCAGCGAGAACGACATGGCCATCGTGCCCAATGTGGGCATGTTCGCCTCCTTCGATCCGGTGGCGCTGGACATGGCCTGTATCGATGCGGTGAATGCCCAGATGCCGCTGCACGGCAGCGCGGCGGACTGCCCGGAGGATCATCAGCACGCCCACGACCACTTCCAGCGCATCCATCCCGACACGGATTGGCGCAGCTGTCTGGAGCACGGCGAGAAGATCGGACTGGGCACACGGGAATATGAGTTGGTGAAGATTTGAGTTTTGTATAAAAAACGGTCGGTGCGACGCACCGGCCGTTTTTTTGTGGGGGAAAAATGATGTAGGGGCGACGACTCTATTCGCCCCAGTAATGATGCGATTGATCGTCAGGGCGGACAGAGTCGTTCGCCCCTACAGAGAGGCTGGTGAGGATCACCCTTACACCAGCTCCGCAAAGCTCCGGATGCAGCGGTGGCACACCGTCTGCATCTCGTCCCACGACACATGGAAAAATTCGTCGTACACGCCGATGACCTGCATGCCCGCTGTCCGGGCGCTGCGGCAGGCGGCGATGGAATCGTCGAAAATGGTGCAGTCTGCTACGTCCACGCCCAGCAGCTCCGCCGTTTTGCGGTAGATGGCGGGCTCCTTTTTGTCCATGCCCAGCTCCTGGGCGAAGTAGATATGCTCGAAATAGGGCTTCAGCCCCAGGTGTCCCAGCGCCGCGTGACAGTGGGTGGGAACGCTGGAGGTCAGGACGGCCATCCGCTCTCCGGCGGCCTTGCACTTCTCCAGATAATCCACCACGCCAGGCTTTACCGGCACGCTGGTGGTGTACAGGTCGCCGGCCATCTCCATCCACTCGGCCATGATCTCGTCGGTGGATTCGCTGAGATGGCAGTACTCCTTGGTGAAGATGGCGGCCTTGGGGAACACGGTGTGGGCCACGCCCTCGTAGTATTCCCGGGTGTAGGGCAGACCCCGCTTGGCGAGAAACGCGGTGTCCACATCACGCCAGATGCCGTTGGAGTCGATGAGGGTGCCGTCCATGTCAAAAATCAGCATAAATATTCTCCTTTATCGTCGATCCAGAAGCGCCACGGGAAGTCCACAGCCTCCTGTGCGTAGTCGATGCCGATGCGCTTGCCGGTGTGGATGGTGAGGGGGCGGGGCGGTTGGTCGGGCAGGCCCACGTCGGAGAGGGCGGTGCAGAGGAACAGCTCCTCTCCCGTGGTCAGGTCGATGCCGTTCTGGCGGCGGTCCAGCCCCAGCGCCTGACAGCACTTGCCGGGGCCGTTGAGGAAGTTCTTCCGCTGATAGGCCGTCAGCTCGTCAGGGGCTTTGCCATACCGCAGGCGGCAGAGGGCTTCCAGACCGTGCACCGGGGCAAGACCCCGCAGCAGCACGGCGGAGGGCTCCCCCTCCGGCTCGGTGACGAAGTTCAGGCAGCAGTGCATGCCGTAAATGAGATAGATATAGGCGTGGCCCGGCGGGCCGAACATGATGGCGTTGCGGGCGGTCTTGTGGTAACCATAGGAGTGGGCGGCCTTGTCGATGGCGCCCACGTAGGCCTCGGTTTCCGTGATGCGGCACACCAGCAGTTGCCCCTCATACCGCCGAACCAGATAGCAGTCCACAAGACTGCGGGCGATATCCACCGTATTTCCTGTATAAAAATTCCGACAAAGTATTGCCATTTTCGTCCTCCGGTGGTATAGTGCTTTTGCTATTCTATCACTTTTACGGAGAAAATACAAGAAAAAGGAAGTGTTGCCGCGATGCCTGCGTACAATTACAAAAAAGGTCTGACCGCCATGCTGGGGTGTTTCTTCATCTGGGGGTTCCAGCCGTTATACTGGTATCTGTGCGGCGGCATGGATACCTTCTTTCTGATGGCCAGCCGTATTGTGTGGGCGGCGGTGTGCTGCGTGCTGCTGCTGTGGATGCAGGGCAAGCTGCCCCAGCTGGCGGCGGCCTTCAAGGATAAGCAGGTGATGAAGCGGGAGATCCCGGCGGCGGTGTTCCTGTTCGGCGACTGGATCGTGTATCTGTGGGCGGTGCAGAACGGCCGGGTGCTGGAGTGCTCGCTGGGCTACTACATCCAGCCGCTGGTGGTGTTCGCTTTCGGCGCGGTGATCTTCAAGGAGAAGATCTCGTGGCGGCACTTCGTCATCATTGCCATTGTGGTGGTGGGCATCGTGCTGAGCACCAGCGGCTTCGGCGGCGTGCCCTATGTGACTATCGCGCTGGCTGCCATGTTCGCCATCTATGCCGCCATCAAGAAAAGCCTGACCATTGATTCCATCGTCAGCACCACCATGGAGATCATCATGATGGTGCCGGTGGCGATCGTATTCGTGCTGTGCTGCCGCATGGGCGACAACGGCATGGGCAGCCTGACGGTGGTGCGGCAGCTGCTGCTGATGGGCTCCGGTGTGGTGACGGCAGTTCCTATGCTGTTCTATGCCATCGGCGTGCGAAACCTGCCGCTGATGACCACCGGTATCTGTCAGTATCTCAGCCCCACGCTGGCTATCTTCTGCGGCATGATCATGGGCGAGAGCCTGACGAAGGAAAAGCTGGTGAGCTTCTGCTTTATCTGGGCAGGCGTGATTTTGTATACGCTGAACAGCATTTATGAGGAGAAAAAGCGCAGCAAAACGGCGGCGTGAGGAGGAAACCGAATGAATATTACAGTCTATCTGGGTGCAAACGAGGGCAACGATCCGGCTCTGGGGCAGGCTGTGCGGGAGCTGGGCCGGTGGATCGGCGAAAGCGGCTACACGTTGGTTTACGGCGGGTCAAAGACCGGGCTGATGGGCGATATCGCTGGAAGCGTGTTGGCGGCCGGTGGAGAGGTCATCGGCGTGGAGCCGCAGTTTTTCATGGACGCGGGTTTTCAGTACGACGGTCTGACGGAGCTGATCGTGACGAAGGATATGGCGGAGCGCAAGACGAAGATGATCCAACTGGGCGACGCCTTTATCGCTTTTCCCGGCGGCACCGGAACGCTGGAGGAGATCACAGAGGTCATGTCCAAGGTGTCGCTGAAGCAGCTGGACGCGCCCTGCATCCTCTATAATCTGAACGGCTATTACGACGACCTGAAGGCGCTGCTGCGGCGTATGATCGAAAAGGAGCTGTCCTCGGAGGAGCGGCAGCAGGGAATCTATTTCGCGGAGAATTTACAGCAGATCAAAGAGATATTGGAAAAGTGACCCCATAGCAGCCTGCGGCATTCGCCGCAGGCTGCTGTTGCGTCGTGGGGCAGGGAATGGTATAATAAAGGAAAAAGGAGGGTGCGGATATGGGAAAGCGGATTTCTGTGATTCTGATCGTGGTGCTGGCGGTTGCGGCGGTGACTTTTGGGGTGCTATGGCAGAGTGCGCTGCGGGATCATTCCGATATTAAGGCGCTGGCACAGGCAGGCGCGAACGAGGCATGCAGCCGGTTTTCGGACTTTCAGAAAAGGGGAGACGACGGAGACTACTGGGGCGGCGTGGCGGCGTTTCACACCTTTCAGCAGGCTCACATCCTCCTGACGGAGGGGACGAGTCAGGCCGCTGACCGGGTGTTTTGCAGCGAGGTCTATGGCGCGCTGCTGCTGAAGCCGGAGCTGGCCAAGGCGCATATGGCGGAGGTCATCGAGGTGATGGAGCTGCTGGCACAGGATGTGACGGATGCCAACGCGTATGTGCGCATGGCGGAGCTGGGCAATGCGCTGGGGCAGTGAGCCGCAAGAGATGAAACAAGAGCGAAAGAAAGACGGAAAAGGAAAGCGATGAAAGGAAATCTGTCCCGGCGGCTTGCCATGTACGCTGCCGGATTGTTTGTGATGACGGTGGGGATCGCCCTGTCGGTAAAGTCGCGGCTGGGGGTGTCGCCCATCAGCTCCATCCCCCCTATGCCATGACGTGCATCTGGGGCATTGAAATGGGCAAGGCCACCATCCTACTGCATTGCTCGCTGGTGCTGCTGCAGATCATTTTGCTGCGGAGGAATTTTAAGCCGGTGAACCTGCTGCAAGTAGCGGTGGGCATTGTGTTCGGGTATTTTACCACCTTCTGTAACTGGTGCGTGTCCTTCCTGCCGGAGTCGGACGGCATAGTGCTGCGGGTCATATTGCTGCTGCTGAGCGTGGTGTGTATCGGCAGCTTCGGCAGCGTAGGCGTTGGCACGGTCATTGCTGCCGTTCTGGTGGGGATGGTGCTGGAATTTTTTACCAAGTGGTTGGGAGCGCGGCGTGACTGCTGGCTGTTCGGAAAAGAGACTGTTCGGGAATGACGCAGCGCTTTACAGCCTGGAGAAAGGAGCAGAAAATGGCAAAATTTCAGGATAAATTGATCGCAGACGGATACTGCGATGCCCGGGGCGCGGGTTTTTGCGCGACGGCCACGAGCCTGCCGGGTGGGGTATATGGCATGGTGGCCCTGTGCGTCAGGAAGCATGTGCTGTATCTCTACGATGTGGACATGAGGGGCAATATCGACGAACTGCTGCATGAGATCCCGCTGGAGCGGATCGAAAATTTGAAGATCCGGACGGGCTTTTTCAGTCAGGTATTGCGATTTGAGTACGAGGGCGCGGTGTTTTCTTTTACCAATTTTGTGGGGGTGAAGCCTGCGCTGGAGGTCATCAGGCAGGAAGCCGCGCGGCGCTGACCGCAACTGCCAGTTGCTTGTCTGGCGAACGATCCTGTGCTATACTGACGGTATGGAGGTGTTCGACATGGAAACAAAGGAGATTTTACATCATCTGCGGACAGAAAAGGGGCTGTCGCAGGACGAACTGGCGGAAAAGGTTTTTGTGACGCGGCAGGCGGTGTCCCGCTGGGAAAACGGCGAGACAACGCCGGGACTGGAGACCTTGAAGCGGCTTTCCCAGCTTTTTGATGTGTCCATCAATACGCTGCTGGGCTCCCCGAGGCAGCTGATCTGCCAGTGTTGCGGAATGCCGCTGGACGATTCCACCATCAGCAAGGAGCCGGACGGCGATTTCAACGAGGACTATTGCAAGTGGTGCTATGCCGACGGTACGTTCAAGTACACCAGCAAGGAGCAGCTGATCGATTTCTGCGTGACCCACATGGCCAGTGAAAGCTGGACCGCAGAGCAGGTCAGGGCCCATATGGAAGCTGTGGTGCCGGAGTTGAAGCACTGGAAGAAATAAAAGGCAGCGAAAGAACACCCCGCCGCAGGCGATGCCTGCGGCGGGGTTCTTATAAAAGCCTCGCAGAGTTCGCGTCCGCAGACGCGAAATAATTTAATCATTTTTTGCCGCGACATGTGCGTGGCAAAAAATACTTCTCGGCCCAGCAAGTGCCAAAGGCGCGCAGCGGGCCGCAAACCTTTTGGCAGCAAAATCGTGAGATTTTGCGCCAGTTTTTAATATGGTATTGTCGCCATGGCCGCCGCGTCACGGGGGTCGAGGAAAATACCGCCTGTCAGGGGCAGCGCCGTCAACAGCAGATAGGCAACCCCCAACAGGATGGCCAGCAGATACCACAGCAGCTCGCCACCCGGTAAGCGCCGCAGCAGCAGAAAATGGTACAGCGCCATCGCTCCTGCCGCCGCGCCGCAGAACAGTAGCCACAGGGGCAGGACGCCCCACAGGAAGCGGCACAATAGCACCATCAGCGCCGTGGCGGCCAGCAGCGCGGCGCAGTGTCCGCCCCGCGAGGCACTCTCCAGCGGCTCCAGCCGCCACAGCAGCAGCGCCGCCGCCAGATAGGGCCAGAACACCAGCTTGCCCAGCTCCCAGGGACTCTCGTTTATCGGAGACAGCACCTCCGTGGCGGGACAGGGCAGGGCGGCGGCCAACCCCCGCAGCAGCACGGCGGCGGCTGCCGCCGCCAGAAACGCCCACAGATACCGCAAGCGCCGAAACATACGCATCGCTCCCTTTCCGGATCGTTATGTCTATTCCTATGCGGAGCGGCGGTAAAGCTTGACAGTTTCCGGCCACAGGGGATATAATAGAAGTACTTGTCCGTCTTTTTATGATAAAGAGGTAACGTATTTCATGAATATTCGATTGATCACCCGCACAGTGGGCTATATCCTGTGGGTCGAGGGCGGCTTTCTACTGCTGCCGCTGCTGGTCAGTTTGGGCTATGGCGACGGCTGCTGGGAGGCTTTCCTCTCCGCAGCGCTGCTGTGCGGCATTTTGGGCGCGCTGGCGTATCTGGTGCCGGTGAAACGGGGAAGGATGCAGGGCCGTGATGCCTACGCCGCCGTGGCGCTGGCGTGGGTGGCGCTGACGCTTACGGGCGCGTTCCCCTACCTGCTGTCCGATACCATTCCGTCCTTTGTGGACGCATTATTCGAGACCGCTTCCGGTCTGACCACCACCGGTGCCACCATTCTGGACTCGGTGGAGACCATGCCGCCCAGCATCCTGTTCTGGCGCAGCGAAACCCAGTGGATGGGCGGTATGGGCGTTCTGGTGCTGTTTCTGGCGCTGACGCCCCATCTGGGCGACGGCGCCTACTATCTGATGAAAGCGGAAAGCCCCGGCCCCATCAAGTCCAAGCTGGTGCCCCGTGTGGGCGGCACCGCCAAGATTCTGTACACTATCTATATCGTGCTGACGGCGGCGGAGGCAGTGGCCCTGCGCATTGCGGGCATGTCTTGGTTCGACGCGGTGAACCACTCCTTCACCACCATGGCCACCGGCGGCTTCTCCGTCCGCAACACCTCTATCGCCGAGTATCAGTCCGACGCTATCACATGGGTCATCGTGGCCTTTACGTTTCTGGCAGGCATCAACTTTTCGCTGCTGTACGCCGTTGTACGGGGCCGGATCAGGGACGCTCTGCGCAGCGAGGAGCTGCGGTGGTATCTGCTGATTTTAGCGGCCACCATCACCCTGATCTGCGTCGACCTGCACGTGGAGCTGGGACAGGGCTGGTACGAATCCGTCACCGACGCGGCGTTTCAGGCCACCACCATCATGAGCACCACTGGCTACGCCACCAAGGACTTCACCCTGTGGCCCACCTTCAGCCGGTGTATTCTGGTGCTGCTGATGTATGTGGGCGGCTGCGCCGGCTCCACGGCAGGCGGCATGAAGATCAGCCGCCTGATGCTGCAGGTCAAGAGCCTGCGGCGGGAGCTGGATCACATCATCCACCCCAACCGGGTGTCGGTCATCACCATAGATGGCCAGAGCGTGGACGAGCGGGCCGTCAACTCCGCCCACATGTTTCAGGTGGCGTACCTGCTGATCCTGATGGCCGGTACGCTGGTGGTTTCGCTGGATGTGCTGGGCTTCACGGAGTCCTTTGTGGCATCGCTGACCTGTATCAGCAATGTTGGTCCGTCGCTGGGTGCGCTGGGCCCCATGGCCAACTTCGCGCCCCTGTCGTGGTTCAGCAAGCTGGTGCTGGCCCTTATTATGCTGATGGGCCGTCTGGAGTTGATGCCGCTGCTGGTGCTGCTGAGCCCCTCCACATGGCGGAATAAGTAAATAAAAAAACTGACCGGTCGCGGGCGACCGGTCAGTTTTTTATTTACCTGCCGCGCAGCAGCGCGTACAGCGGGGCGTCTTTATAATACACCGTGCCGAGCCCCACCATGACCTGCACGATATCCTGCGGCTCACCGGCGCTGACGTAAACCTCACCCTGATCCAGCAGAAACGTCACGTACCGGTCAGCGCCGTCATAGCCCGCCGCCAAGGCGGCTTCCTGACTGATATTGTGCTCCGCCGCGCCGTTCAGGGCAGCCGCCAGCTGCTCCGCCGTCACATCGGCGGCTGCTGCGGTGTTCAGATCGTAGATATCCTCCGGCTGCAGCGCCGCCATCAGGCGCAGCGCCATGGCGTCATACTTCCGCTGCTCCTCCTGCCGCTGTGCTTCCTGCCGCTGTTTGCTGCCGTCCAGATCCGCCTGCTCCACGGCGCTGAGCATTTCCGTGACCCACTGGCGATCCTCCGGAAAATCGGCGTGATATTCGCCTGTGCTGTCCAGAAACACCAGTCCCAGCAGCGTATCGCCCTGATACCGGGCCACCGCGTACTCCCTGATGGGGAGACGCATCTGACTGTCCAGCGCCAGCATATCCACGGGAGACGCCTTTTCCGGCTCCCGCATCGTCAGCGCGTCGTCCAGCCGATACCAGTCCGCCCGGTTTTCTCCCGTCTCGTACTGCCACACCTGCGCAAAGCCGGTCAGCACACAGCCGTCATAACCCGCCGGATCGTCCGCCCGTTCTGCTAGCAGCGCCTGCAATTTCCCATCCACCTGAGACTGGAAGGTCTCATAGGCGGACTGGTCGATACGGGTGCTGATATCCCGGCTGCAGCGCACCAACTCGTACAGGTCACTGTCGTTGAAATAGGCCGTCCGCTGGCAGCTCTCCCGCGCGGAAAGCCGCTCGGACTGGACGACCACCACATTCTCCGCCAGACCGCAGCTGAGACGGAGAACGTCGGCGGGAACCGACACCGTGACTTCCCACTGACAGCCGGACACGCTGTAGCCCAGATCGTAGCAGGCCTCGGATTCCGTGATCTCGTGTGTCGCCGCGTTATTCAGCGCCTTCCACATCTGCTCCGGGCTTGCGGCGGCCAGCTGGCCGCCGCAAAGGGCAACCTTTGTCACCTCGTCCTCCTGCAGAGCGGCCATAAAGGCCGCCGTGGGGCTGAGATTCGGGTCTACCGCCGGTTCATCTATCTGTTCCGGCTGCGCTGCGCCGTTCGCGCCGCAGCCAGCCAGCAACGCCAGCAGCAAAGCCGCCAGCAGCGCTATTCCTTTCTTTCTCATAAGGCGTCCTCCATAGCGGCCAGCATATCGTTGGCCCACTCCCAGTCCTCGTCAAACAGCGTCCAATAGAGATCGTCATATGACATGAACACCAGCCCCAGGAAGGCATCATCCTTATACCGGGCCACTACCTTTCCCGCGTCGTTGAAGCCCTGCATCCGCAGCTGGCTGTCCAGATATACGCCGCCTGCCCAGCCGATCTCCAGCGGCTTATCGGGGATCAGGGCATAGTCGAACTGGTACACCTCCGCCCGGTTGCCGTCCTCGGTGGCGTACTGCCACAGCTTGGTGAAGCGGGTCAGCTGATAGGCGTGGAATTCGCCGGGGTTCGTGGCGTAGGTGTCCAGCGTCCGCTGCATCCTCGCGTCCAGTTCCGACTTGAATGCGGCATAGGCCGCCTGATCGACCACCTCGTCATAGTCCCGGCAGTGGCGCACCAGATCGTAGAGCGTTTCATCCTCGAAATATCCCTCGTCACGGGCAGAGGCGTCATAGGAAGCGACCAGAACCACATTCTCCGTCAGGCCGCAGCGAACGTCCATCTTGTGTTCGTACATATCGATCTGCCAGAAAAAGTACGAGTCTCCCATTTGCGCCTGCTCTCCGGTGAAGGGATGCTCCGCCGCGCCGTGCAGGGCGTCCGCCAGCTGCTGTGCCGTTACGTTGGGATAGTAGAGACTCCCGATATCCTCCGGACGGATGGCGGCCATCCGCTCCGCAACGGTAGGCGTCTCCTCGCGGCACTGGCTCACCAGCTGGTAAAGCGCGTGGCAGCGGAAATACGCGATACTGCCCTCCGGGTGAGGATAAGAGGAGGAATACAGGATAGAGGTATCTATTACCTGCACGATGTCCGGCGTTTCATCGCAGGCGAGCCCCAGGTCGGGGCTGCCGCTGACGGGGATGATGACGCACCAGCCATCCTCCTGCCCGTAGCCCGCCGCTTCCGCTTCTTCCTTTGTGATCTCGCAGGACACGGCGTCATGCAGAGCCGTCACCAGTTGCTCCACGGTGATTTGGGGGTATTTGTCGGTGAATCCATCATCGATCTTCTCCGCTGTGATCTCCGCCATGGCGGCGGCCACAGTGCCCGGCTCCGGCTGCGCTGCACTGTCCGCGCCGCAGCCGGTCAACACCAACAGCAGCAACAATGCCGCCAGCAAGGCTTTTCCTTTCTTTCTCATACCGTCCTCCTTACCGCTGAACGGAGCGCACGCCATTGTCTACAATGCGCCATCTGCCGTCGTTATATTGGGTGAGATAGAAAAATTCCGTGATGGTGCCGCTGTCCAGGAAGGTCTTTGTGCCGTCGTACTGGGCCTCATACACCGCCTTGACCGTCACAAAGTGGTCGGCCAGCAGTTCATTCGTCCAGCCGCGGGATCGGGCCAGATCGCCGTCGCTGTACATTTCCACGATCCGGGCCGTCTCCGTCTCGTCAAGAGCGGCGGAGATCACGCGGGTGCTGAGGGTGGCGGGCTTTTGGGCGTCCGCCTCGATGGCCTTGCGCACCACCTCCACCGGGTCGGCGGCAGGCTCCTGAAGCCAGCCCTCAAACTGATTAAAGAGCAGCACAGGGAAACTATCCCGGCCAATCGAGGAATTGAGCGTGATCTCATAAGGCCCGCTGCCCGGCGTCAGTTCAACAGTACCGCCGAAAGGATCGTAATACTTCCAGTTGGCGTGGGGGATGCCGTCGCTGTCGTTCTCCGCGCCGCCGGACACCACCGTGAAGGTAGCGCCGGGACACACCACAAAGTAGTTGTTTTCAAAGACCTGCGTTTCATCCTCCCGCACGAGACCTTTGCCGGTGTAGTACACGTCCGTCACCTCCAGCGTCAGATCCTCATAGGTGAAGGTCTGGGTGGTCAGCACCGCCCTGCTGGGCAGCGTCCCCAACCGGTCAGCAGGAAGAAGCTCCACCTCCGGCGTAGTTACCTCCGGAAATGCGTTGTAATCCCGGCGAAAATCGTTCTGCCGCACCAGCTCATACAGCTCATGATCCCGGAAATAGGCAACGGGCTGCATTGCCGCTGATGAAAAAGTAGGCACCTGCTCTGGGGAGTAATCTATCACACGCACGATATCCGCAGGAATAGTGCTGCAGGTTAATACCAGCTCGTCGCCGTTCTCCACAGAGAGCGATATTTGATACCAAAGATTTTCCCCCTCCATGTGATCGGCCTGCTCCGCCTTTTGGAAGTCCTCCTCCGTGATCTCGTAGGCGGCGGCGCGGTTGATGGCCTTTACCATCTGTTCCCAGTCAATATCGGGATAGCTGTTCACACTTTCGCTGCTCAGATCGTCGGTGGTCAGCTTCGCCATCATGGCGGCGATGGAGCCCAGATTGCCGGATAGTTCCTCCTTCTTCGCTCCCGTAAAGGTGCAGCCTACGCACAGCGCCGCCGCCAGCACCAAAGCAATAGCGGCCAGCGCCGCCGTCCGGGGCTTTTTCGCCAGCAGGACGATCCGCTCGTGGAGACTGGTCTTGCCGCCGTCCATGGCGGTGGCGGTCAGCAGTGGGCTTACGCCCCGGCCACAGGCCATGCGGATCAGGGTGCGGCCATAGGCGGCACGTTCCGTTTCGCCAAGGGCGCGGATGGTGGCCTCGTCACAGGCCAGCTCCCCATCCTGACGGGCCAGCTTCGCCGCCCACCACACCAGAGGGTTCCACCAGTGCAGCGCCAGACACACTGCCCGCAGCAGCGCCCACACATGGTCGCCATGGCGGAAATGGGTGGTCTCGTGGGCCACCGTGTGTCGCAGCAGCTCCGGATCGTCCGCCGTGGCCTGCGTCACATAGATGGCGGGCCGGAACAGGCCGAACAGACAGGGCACCGCCCGCTCCTCCGCCACATAGACGGGAAGTGCCGCACCCTCCACCGCCAGCGGACGGCGACAGCGCCGCAAACGCCGTGCAAAGCGGACGTTGGCCGCCAGAAACACCAGCAGCGTCGCCGCCGCGCCGCACCGCCACACCGGCAGCAGGAGCTTGCGCAGGGTCAGGGCGCTCTCCATACGGCTGAACTGGTCGTTTGTGACGCTGGGCGCCACCGTCACCGGCGTGTCCGGCATCAGCGGCCCGGCGGGATAGCCCTCCACCGAACCGTCATGCGCCTGCCAGATGGTATCCACATCCCGGACACTTTCCACCGCCTGTACCGCTGGGGCCTTTTCCACCACCGACATGACGCTGATGTCCGTGCTGCCGAAGCTGACGGGGATCAGCACCCGCGCCAGCACCAGCAGCCACAGGGCGTATTGCAGCCGCAGGCTGATCCGTCCCCGCAGCAGATACCGCAGGGCGATCACCGCAAGGATCAGGATACACGAGGATACCACCCATTCAATCATGCTCTTCCTCCATTTCCCGCAAAATGGCGTACAGCTTGTCGCTCTCCTCCTGGGACAGCGTCTGCTTTTTGGCCAGCGAGCTGACCATCAGGCTGACGCTGCCCTGATACACTCGCTCCAGCAGGTGCTCCGTCTCCTGCACCGCCGCGTCCTCACGGGCTACCTGCGGCCGGTAGTGCTTCATGCCGCCCTCGCTGACGGCGCTGACCGCGCCCTTGTCCTCCAGCCGCCGCAGCAGCGTCAGGGTGGTACTGCGGCTCCAGCCGGTGGTTTTTCCCAGCGCGTCGATGATCTCCCGTCCCGTCCGGGGCGCGGACGTCCACAGGCATTCCATCACCTGCCATTCTGCCTCCGTCAGACCCATGTGTGCCATATTCTCACCTCCTGCTGTTTACATCTGTAATCACACTGTAGCATATTGGTTTACGTTTGTCAACAGGTCGGAGGAAAAATTTCTCCCTTTATTAGCCTCCCCTGTGTAAGGGGAGGTGGCAAAAATCTTTGATTTTTGACGGAGGGGTTGTTACAATCCCCCAGTCTCGCTTACGCTCGACAGCCCCCTTTACACAAGGGGGCCTTTTATACTGCCTTCCGTGTAATCACACAACAAATCCCCTCCGGCGTACCGGAGGGGATCGCATATCACAAATCCACAATAACCGCTTCGTGTCCCGTGGCGGGCAGAAACTTCTCCAGCACGTCACAGGTTTTCAGCCGCAGGGAGGAGGTATTCTCGCAGGGATGGCAGCCGAACCATTCGTCCTCGGCCACCGTGCGGTCGATGGCCAGCGTGACCCGGTGCTCCGTGTCGTTCATCAGCCCCAGAATGGAGGCGGAACCGGCATGGCAGCCCAGCAGCCCGATCAAGTCCTCCTCGGTGGCAAAGCTGAGCCGGGAGGAGCCGATCAGCTTGGAGAAATCCTTGGTGGAAAAGGGCTTGTCCCCCGGCATGCACAGCAGGTAAAAGGCGCTGCGGTTCCGGGGCGTCAGCAGCAGATTCTTGCAGATGGAAACATCCAGCGCCTCACCGATGGCGACGCAGTCCTCCATGGTGAAGGCCGCCTCATGATCCACACGGGTAAATGGGATATCCAGCCGGGCAAGACACTCGTACACCCGGTTTTCCACCTCGTCGCGGCGTTCCGCCGGAGCGCCGTTATAGACTTCCAGCATACCGCTCACTCCTTTCCCACCAGCATGTCGCCCACCCGGTAGATATCACCCGCGCCCACCGTCAGCAGCAGGTCGCCGGGCTGCGCCAGCGCCCGCAGGGACTCCGCCGTTTCCCGCAGTGTGGCGCAGTAGATGCTGCCGGGGATCTGGGCGCACAGGTCGCGGGAGGACACGCCCACATCGTTGGTTTCACGGGCGGCGTAAATTTCCGCCAGCACCGCCACGTCCACGGTACGCAGCTCCTTGACGAAATCGTCAAACAGCGCCTTGGTGCGGGTATAGGTGTGGGGCTGGAAGGCGCAGATCAGCCGCTTGTGGGGCAGACTGCGAGCCATGTCCAGCAGGGCGTGCAGCTCGTCGGGATGATGGGCGTAGTCGTCGTACACCTCAGCCCCGTTAAACGCGCCCTTGTACTGGAAGCGCCGCTCCGCGCCGGTAAAGTCCGCCAGACCTTCCTCCACCGCTTTGCCGTCCACGCCCAGCACATAGGCGGCAGCAGCGGCGGCCAGCGCGTTGGACACGTTGTGCCTGCCGGGAACGTGCAGCTCCACGTGGGCGTAGGTCTTGCCCTCCGCCACTACGTCGAAGCAGCCGAAGCCGTCGAAAAACGCCACGTTGTCGGCGTACACGTCGGCCTTGCGATCTTTCACGCTGAACCAGTACACCTTGCGGTCAAGACCGCTCAGCGCTTCCCTCGCGCCGGGATCGTCGCCGTTGGCGATGATGAAGCCGTTCTCCGGCGTCAGGCAGGCAAACTGGCGGAAGGAATGCTCGATATCGTTCAGATTCTTGAAGAAGTCCAGATGATCCGCCGCCACGTTCAAAATCACCGCCACAGTGGGGAAGAAGTTCAGGAAGGAGTTGCAGTATTCGCAGCTTTCCAGAATGATGGTGTCACCCTTGCCCACCCGGTAGCCCTTGCCCAACAGCGGCAGTGTGCCGCCGATCATGACGGTGGGATCCTTCTGGGCCGCCATGAAGATATGGGTGGCCATGGAGGTGGTGGTGGTCTTGCCGTGGGTGCCGGACACGCACAGGGCGTTGCGGTACGCCTGCATGATAGCGCCCCAGCCCTGTGCCCGCTCGTAGACGGGGATGCCCCGGGCGATGGCCCCGGCGATCTCGGGGTTGCTGTCATGGATGGCGGCGGTGCGGATCACCAAATCGCAGTTTTGCAGGTTGTCGGCGCTGTGGCCGATGGTAACGGGAATGCCGACACTGCGCAGGTGCTTTACGGTGTCGCTGTCGGTCATGTCGGAGCCCTGTACGTTCAGCCCCATGCCCTTCAGCACCTCGGCCAGCGCACACATGGACACGCCGCCGATGCCCGCCATATGCACGCGGACGCCGGGACGCAGGAAATGCCGGATATTTTCAGTGGGATGCATCATAATTGCCGATCTCCCTTTTGTTCTATGATTCAGCCGCACACCGCCGGAGCGGAAAATGCGCTGTTTACAAAATAATATCTGATATATTATAATACCCATAGAAGGAAAGTGCAACCCGGTTTTTTCATGCGTTTGATCCCCGGACACCGGACGGATCCGCAGACAGGAGGAACAACATGAAGTATACGGGCAAATCACTGCTGTCTTTGCTGCTGGCGCTGCTGCTGGCGGCAGGGCTGTGCGCCTGCGGCAGCAATACCGACCCCGACGAGCCGCAGCCGGACGACCCCATCGTGGAGGAGCCCACCATCCCCGATCAGGTGCCGGTGCGGATCACCGCCACACGCCTGGCGGACGGCGCGGTGCTGTCAGACCGGCGCTGGGTCTATGACCAGTACGGCAACATGACTATGGAGATCGACTATCAGTTCGGCCTGCTGGAGCAGGGGTACGACACCTACACCTATGAATACGGCCCCAACGGGGTGCCCGTTCAGCGGGACACCTATCGGGTGACGCAGGAGCGCACCCGCCTGACCGCTACGGAGACCTTTGACAGCGCAGGGCGCGTGACGGCGCGGCAGGTGTACAACGAGGCGGGAAAGCGTATCTTTGAGTACGCCTACGACGATCTGGGCAACGAGACGCTGTACGTCTCCTACGATGACACAGGCCGCATGAGCAGCAAGCTGGAGACCACCTATGACGCGGACGGCCAGCGCCTGACGGAGCAATACACCGCCGCCAACGGCAGCACCATCCGCCGCGAGTATCAGGACGGCCTGTGCTCCCACCGGGTGGAAACGGATTCTCTCGGCAAGGAGACGGAATACACCTACACCATCAAGCGGGACGGCAGCGGCAATCTGGTGACCTACAGCGCCGTCAATGCCGAAACCGGCCAGCTGAACTTCCGGAAGGACTACCGGAACACCTACGATGCAAACGGACTTCTGACTGCCGTGGAGGTCACGGACGAAAACGGCGAGTGCGTGGCCCAGAGCAGCTATCAGTATGACCGGCAGGGCCGCGTCACCCAGTCGGACGAGCGGGAATTTGCCGGTTCGCAGGAATCCCGCGAGGTATGGAGCACCACCTATAACGACGGCGGCGTTGTGGTGCGGAAGGAGCACCTCCAGAGTCAGCTCAACGGCGGAACGCTGGAGGAGACCACCGCCTCCTACCAGTACGATCAGGATGGCCTGCTGACCGGTTTCACTTACCGGAGGGACGGCAGCAGCCTGAGCTTCACCATCGGGCGCGCTGACAACCAGCCGGTGGTGCTGAAGAAGGTCTGCGTCGGGCCGCTGGCCTTTACGGATTTTGACCTGACCTTCACCGGTGAGAACGACTTCACCATGGACAGCAGCGCCTACAGCGGAGCGGACGCCGCCTTCCTCAGTGAGGACAGCTACACCCGTGCCTACACCTACACGGAGGACGGTAGCCTGTCCGCGGTGGAGGAAACCACCGGCGATGGAACCACCTGTAAGCGCTGGGAGTACACCTACGCCCGGCCTCGCAACGCCCCGCAGCAGACGGTGACGGCCATTCCCCTGAATGCCGGAGCGGACGGCATCGCGCTGTACGACGGTGATAACATGCTGCTGTCTCAGGTCTCGTTCACCTATAACCACACGGGGCTCTATGACAAGCTGACCAACGCCGACGGCACCTTCCACTACACCTATGAAACGGACCCGCAGGGCCGCACCGTTGGCACACAGTACGACGCCGGCGGCGAAGCATGGGGCACCATGACATACGACCGCTGCGGCAATCTGCTGGAGGATCTGATCTACGGCGAGCCGCGAGCCGTGCTGCTGCAATATGAGTACGACGCCATGGGCAACCAGCGCACCTCGTATCCCTGGAGCAGCGGCAGCCGCGCCTACTGCGCCTATACCTACGACGAACAGGGACGCCACACGGGTATGAGCCTGTACGCCTCTGAACAGCGTCAGGCAGACGAGCTGCTGGAGCGGAACACCTACTCCTACGACGCGTCGGGACGGCTGTACAAGCTGACACGCTATGACGTTAACGGCGCACTGGAGTGCTGGGTGATCTATCAGTACAAGGATTAACATTACGGCAACAGGAGGAACGATTGATGAAGCACACAGGAAAGACGATACTTACTCTGCTGCTGGCCATTCTGATGACCGTTGGTCTGGCTGGCTGCGGCAGCAGCAGAAGTGGCAGCGGCGGCTCTCTCTTTTCCGGCAAATCGCCGGAGCCCGTTTTGGTGCGGGTGGTGGCTACCCGTATGGAGGACAACGCCATCGTATCTGACGTTCATTACGCCTATGACGAATACGGCAATCAGACAACCAAGGCCAACTATCAGTTCGGCCTGCTGCCCAACGGCTATTCCTCCTATGAATATGAATACGGCAGCGGCGGCGTTCCCGCCAAGCGGAGCACCTATGCAATGGCAAAGGATTTCTCTCAGCTGACGCTGGAGGAGACCTTTGACCGGGACGGCAAATTGACCGGACGCCGCGAGTACGACAACGGCGAGATCATACAGGAATACGGCTATGACGGCAGCGGCAACATGATCCTGTACGTCAGCTATTCCGGCGGAGAGATGAACTACAAAACGGAGTCCACCTTCGACGAGAACGGCGACTGCCTGACGGAGCGTGTCACGCAGGCCGACGGCAGCAGCGATTACCGGGAGTATCTGCCCTATGACGAGCTGAACCGCAGCCATCTATGCTCCCATCGCGTGGAGACCGATGCCGACGGCGGAGAAACGGAATATGACTATACCATCGAAAAGGACGAGAATGGCTATCTGCTGACCTACAGCATTGCCAACGCCGCCACCGGCGAGCTGCTGTCCCGCGATACCTACGTGAATCTGTACGGCGACAATGGCCGACTCAACAGCATTGAGGTCACTGACGAAAACGGCGTCTGCACCCGGCAGGAGTACCTCCAGTACGACGAAGCGGGCAACGTGATACAGCGTGACAGCATGCGTGACTACGGCACATTTGCCACGCGTGACACCTTCAGCTACGCCTATAATGATGCCGGTGTGAATATCCAATTGGACTATCACCACTATCAGAACAACCGGGGCGAGATCATGGAGAGTTCCTCCGTCACCTATTATGACGATCAGGGCGACATGACCGGCTATGACTACGAGACGGAGGATGGCCGCGTCAGCTTCGGAATCGGCCGCGTGGCGGGGAAGCAGGTGGTGCTGAGCAAGCAGTGCACCCGCTGGAACGAAAACATCCGGCTGGATTTCGACATGGTGTTCACCGGCGACAACGAGTACACCGAGGATCACACTCCCTACGACAACCTGGATGCCGCCTTCCGGGCTCTCGACTATACCCGCTCCTACACCTATGACGACAAGGGAAATCTGACCGCCGTGGAGGAGTGGGAGAACGGCGCGGAGATGCCTACCCAGCGCTGGGACTATACCTACGCCATGCCTAAGGACGCGCCTGCTCTGCACCCGCAGGCTGTCCAGCTGACCCTCGGAAACGCTCCTGCCGCCGTCAGGCTCTATGACGCCGACGACAGTCTGCTGGCCGAATCGTTCCTCACCTATGGGGACGATGGCCGCTGCACGGAAATGGTCACGGACGGCGCTGCCTACGCCTACGAGTACGAGGACGCGGCTGACGGCAGCTATATCGCCCGCCAGTATGCCCCGGACGGCAGTCAGGTAAAGGAATTTTCCTATGACAGCTGGGGAAACATGGTGGGGGAGACCCAGTACGGCGGAGACTACCCCGTGTATCTGGAATATACCCACGACGCGCTGGGTACGCAGGACAGCGGTTCGTTGTGGGGATGGGCCAGCGGTTACTATGCCTATGAATACGACGAGTCCGGCTATCCCACCGCCCTGCGGCTGTACAGCACTTATTCCTACGAGCCGGGCACGCTGGCCGACTGGGCTGCCTGTACCTGCGATGACAGCGGCCGTCTGATCAAGCTGGAGGTCTACGATCTGTCCGGTAGGCTGAACGGCTATGTGACATACGAATACGCCGCCTGACGGCGGCCGGAAAGGAAGCGCGACATGATCCCACAGGAGGTACAGACCGTTCTGCGCACGCTGGAGCAGGCCGGACACAAGGCGTATGTGGTGGGCGGCTGCGTCCGTGATATGCAGATGGGCCTGCCGCCCCACGACTGGGATGTGACCACCTCCGCTCTACCGGAGGAGACCATGGCCCTGTTTCCCCACTTCGCCATTCCCACCGGATTGCAGCACGGCACGGTAACGGTGCGCAGCGGCGGCGTCTCCTGCGAGGTCACCACCTTCCGCACCGACGGGGACTATCCTGACCACCGCCACCCCGCCGCCGTGACCTTTACCCGCAGTCTGCGGGAGGATCTGGCCCGCCGCGACCTGACGGTGAACGCCATGGCCATGGACGCGGCGGGAGCGCTGCACGACCCCTTCGGCGGACGGGAGGATATCCGCCGCAGAGTGCTGCGGTGCGTGGGCGATCCGGAATGCCGCTTCCGCGAGGATGCCTTGCGCATTCTGCGGACGCTGCGGTTTTCCGCCACGCTGGGCTTTGCCATTGAGCCGGAGACCCACCGGGCGCTGCGGACACAGTGCGGCGACCTACGGTACGTGGCGGCGGAGCGTGTCCGGGAGGAACTGACCAAGCTGCTGTGCGGACAGGACGCGGGACGGGTGCTGGAGGAGGAGCCGCAGGTGCTGGGCGTGGTGCTGCCGGAGATACTGCCCTGTGTGGGCTTCGACCAGCACAACCGCCATCACTGCTACGACGTGTGGGGCCATACGGCCCGCGCGGTGGCCGCCGCCCCGCCTGACCCAGTGCTGCGGTGGACTATGCTGCTGCACGATCTGGGCAAGCCCCAGTGCTTCACGCTGGACGAGCAGGGCGTGGGACATTTTCACGGCCACCACCGCCCCAGCGCGGAGATGGCTGAGAGTATCTGCCGCCGTCTGCGGTTCGACAAGGCCGCTGCCCAGCGCATCTGCCTGCTGGTGCGGTATCACGACCGGCCCATTCCACTGACAGAGCGTGCTATCCGCCGGGCCATGAATCAGCTGGGTGTGGACGGCCTGCGGCAGCTGTGCGCCGTAAAGCGGGCCGACAATCTGGCTCAGCATCCGGACTACCGCGGCCGCCAGCAGGAGATCGACCGGGGCGAGGCCATCATGGAGGAGCTGCTGGCAAAGGACGCCTGCTTCAGCCTGAAGCAGCTGGCGGTGAACGGGCAGGACATGATGGCGCTGGGCCTGCAAGGCCCGGCCATCGGCAAAATGCTGCAAGCCCTGCTGGACGCGGTCATGGACGGGGTGGTGGAAAATGAGCGGAACGCGCTGCTTTCTCTGGCACAGACCCCCAAAAATTAAATCATGCCGCGCAGCGGCATACCACAGTTCTTCACTTTTCACTTTTATCTTTTCACTGCATAAAAAAAGACGCCGTGTCGGCGTCTTTTTTTATACTTTTGCGCTCAGCTCCACCGCGTGGCGCAGGAAGCTCAGCGGCGGCACAGGCTTAGGCAGCTGCATGGTAAACACCATCTGGGGCGTTTTCGGCTCGTGGAGCGGCAGGCCGTCGCAGTCGGTCATCACCGGTGCGGTGATGGTAAAGGGGCGGGTATCGGGGCCCACCACCTCCAGCTGGTCGCCGGCGGCGAACTTGTTCCGCAGACTTACCGTGGCGAGACCGTTCTCGTCACAGTCCGTCACCACGGCGCAGATCTGCCAGTCCCGTATGTACCGGGCGTTGTCGTAATACTGCCCCGGCTGACCGTAGAAAAAGCCGGTGGAGTAGTGGCGGTGGCTGACATGCTCCACCTCGTCCCGCCAGACGGGGTCGATAGGTCGCCCCGCCGCCGCATCGTCCAGCACGTGGCGGTAGGCTCCGGTGACGATAGCGGCGTAGTAGCCGGATTTGGCCCGGCCCTCGATCTTCAAACAGTCCACCCCGGCGTCCATCAGATCGTCCAAGTGGTCGATCATGCACATGTCCCGGGAGTTCATGATATAGGTGCCCTTTTCATCCTCGAATACCGGGAAATACTCGCCGGGGCGCTTTTCCTCCATCAAGGCGTACTGATAGCGGCAAGGCTGGGCGCACTGACCCCGGTTGGCGTCCCGGCCTGTCATGTAGTTGCTCAGCAGGCATCGCCCCGAGTAACTGACGCACATGGCCCCGTGGCAGAAGGTCTCGATCTCCAGCTCCTTGGGGGTCTTGGCCCGGATGGTGCGGATCTCGTCCAGACTCAGCTCACGGGCCAGCACCACGCGGGTAGCGCCCAGGTCGTACCACGCGGCGGCGGAAGCATAGTTGGCGATAGACTGCTGGGTGCTGATGTGCCGCTGACAGCGGGACGCGTACTTCCCCGCCAGCGTGAACGCGCCCAGATCCGCCACGATCAGCGCGTCCACCCCCGCGTCGTTCAGCCGCTCCAAATGGGCGGGCAGCTGCTCCACCTCACCGCTGCGGGGCATGGTGTTGACGGTGACGTGCACCTTTACGCCCCGGTCATGGGCATATTTTACGGCGCGGGGCAGCTCCTCGTCGGTAAAATTACCGGCGAAGGAGCGCATGCCGAAAGCGGTGCCCGCAAGGTACACCGCATCGGCGCCGTAGGCCACGGCCATTTTCAGTTTTTCCCAGTCCCCGGCAGGGGACAGCAATTCAGGTTTTTTTCGTTCCATCAGTCAGGCTGGTACATATCGCTGTTGATAAAGGCGAGATGCTCGTTATAGGTCTTGAAGAAATGGTTCACGCCATCCTTGCCGGCGGCGAAGTAGAAATACTCGGTGTCGTTGGGGTAGATGGCCGCCTTAATGGACTCCATACCGGGGCAGCAGATGGGGCCGGCAGGCAGACCGGGATACTTATAGGTGTTATAGGGGCTGTCCAGATCCTTGTCAAAGGCGGTCTTGTCCTTCCCCTCCAGCGACAGGGCGTAGTAGATGGTGGTATCCAGCTGCAAATAGCCGTAGGTCTCCCGGTCGGTGGTTTCCAGACGGTTATAGAGGACGGAGGCGATGTTCTTCCGCTCCGTCTCGTCGCCGATGCCCTCCTTTTCGATGATGGAGGCAATGGTGACGATATCGTGCAGGGAGTAGCCGCTGGCGTTGATATCTGCCATCATGTCGTCGTCAAACTGGGTGACGAAGTTGGTCAGCATGGTGTCGATATCGTACACGGCGGTCTTTTCCTGGTCAAAGGCCTGGGTGGTGGGGAACAGGAAGCCCTCCATGCGGTTCACCTTGCCCAGCATGTCGTCCTTCAGGAAGCTGTAGCTCTGGAACTCGAAGTTGGCGCAGGCATCCTCCAGCTCCTCGCGGGTGGAGATACCGGCCTCTACCATGATATCAATGATCTCGTTGACGGTCTTGCCCTCGGGGATGACCACCTCGATCCAGCTGTCCTTGTTGACCTTGTCGGCCTCATAGTCGTGCATGTTCTGGATCAGGCTGCGGTAGTCCATATCGCTGTTCAGCTTCCACTCGCCGGGGTCGATGGTGCTCTTTGCGTGGAAAAACAGACCGCAGAACTTGAAGAAGCCGCGGTAGTTGATCAATCCCGCGTCCTTCAGCTTTTTGGCTACGTCGCCCACGCTGTCATCCTTGTCCACGGTGATCTTGACCTCTACATAGTCCTTGTTCAGCGAGCACAGGTCGTTGAACAGCAGCCAGCCGATACCCGCCAGCAGGCAGGAGCCCAGCACCACGCAGGCCAGATACAGCGCCAGACGCTGGTTGGCCCGCTTGCTTTTCTTCTTTGGGCCACCTGCCGCGCTCTGGCGGCGCACCTCCTCGGCGTTGTAGTAGGCGGTCTCGTAATCGTTGTTTCTATCGTTGGGCATAGTTGTTGATTCCTTTCTTGCGCCGTTGGCGGCATTACAGCAGGTCGCGGAGCTTGTCCAGCACCTCGGCATGGATCTCCTCGCGGCTGCGCATCACGCCGTCTCTGGCGCAGTCGATCCGCGTCCAGCCGCAGTATTCCGTCACAAAGGCGGCATTCTCCCGGCAGCGGCGCAGGTATTCCTCGTCCTGCTCATGTACGTCGGCGGTGGTGTGGGTGGCCTGCTCCCGCTGGCGCATCATCCGCTCGCTCAGCTCCGTGGGCAGGTCGAGATACAGCACCCGGGTGGGACGGGGCAGCTCCAGCAGGTCATACTCGAAGTGGAACAGCCAGTCCAGAAACGGCCTGCGTTCTGCCTCAGGCAGCTTGGAGGTCTGGTGCACCGCGTTGGAGGTGGTGTACCGGTCGGCGATCAGCAGTCCGCCCTGCCGGTAGTACTCGCCCCAGTCCTGCTTATAGGAGGCGTAGCGATCCACCGCGTAGAAGGTGGACGCGGCGTAGGCGTTCACATCATCGGGATGGCTGCCAAACGCGCCGCCCAGATACAGCCGGATCAGTGCCGAGGATTCCTCACTGTACCGGGGGAAGGACAGGCGGCGGAACGGCACGCCCTGCTCCGTCAGTGTCCGGCACAGAAGCTCGGTCTGTGTGGCCTTTCCGGAACCGTCGGTTCCCTCAAAAACGATCAGCTTTCCCATAGATGTCCTCTCTTTCGCGGTGGTCATACAGGAGAAGTATACCACCATTCTACCCATTTGTAAAGAAAACATCACCAACCGCAGCAGGAAAATGGAAAAGAGACGGCAGCGCCGTCTCTTTTTTCTTCACTTCATCTGGTATGTTCCGTCGGCAGCAATCTCCAGCGTCATGCCGAAGAACGCCTGCAGCGCCTGTACCATGCAGGCCGTGTCTGCCGCGCCAGCCGTCTCAAAGCAGGAGTGCATGGCCAACTGGGCAAGACCGATATCCACCGTGTTCAGCGATACCTGCGTGTTGGCGATGCTGCCCAGCGTAGAGCCGCCTGCCATATCCGGCCGGTTGGCGTACCGCTGGAAGGGCACGCCCGCCTTTTCGCACACCGTCTGAAACAGCGCCGCCGACACTGCATCGGTGGTGTAGCGCTGGCTGGCGTTATACTTGATGACCACGCCGCCGTTCATCCGCACGGTGTGGTTCCTGTCGGCGTATTCCGGATGGTTGGGGTGTACCCCGTGGGCATTGTCGCAGGACAGCAGAAAGCTGCTGGCCGCCATGGCGCGCAGTGTCAGACCCAGCCCATCGCAGATACGCTCCAGCGTCTCCGCAAGGAAGGTGGAAGCCGCGCCCTGCTTCGTCTCGCTGCCCACCTCCTCATTGTCAAACAGGCAGTAGACGCAGGCGCTGCGGCTCTCCTCCGCCGTCAGGAAGCCCTGCAGCGACGCGAAGGCGCATTGCAGATCGTCCAGTCGGGGCGCGGAGATATAGTCCCCCCACGCCACGCCGGGCTGGGGATTATAGAGAAACAGGTCGTGGGTCAGCAGAGCGTCCTCCGCCACTCCTGCCGTCTCGGCGATCCGGCGGCGGAAGCCGCCCTTTTCGCCGCCGTACAGCGGCTGCATGTCCACGGCAAAGTTATACTTCATGCCGTTGTTGGCGTCCCGGTTCATGTGGATGGCCACGTTGGGGATCAGCGCTGTCGGCTCCCTCAGATTCACCAGACGCATGGCGACGCCCCGCTCTGTCCGCACCATGGCCCGCCCCGCGATGCTGAGGGGCCGATCCATCCAGCTGGCGCACAGCATGCCGCCGTAGCCCTCCACGCTGAGACGGGTATCGCTCTCGCTGGGAAGCTCGGCGTTTTCCTTGATTTTGAAGGAGGGGCTGTCGCCGTGGGCTGCGGTCATCATAAAACCGGCAGGCCGTCCGTGGGGCAAGCGAAACGCGATCAGGGACGAGCCGTTGCGCTGCACGTAGTACCTCCCGCCCGGCTCCAGCGTCCATTCCTCCGTCTCACGGAGGGGACGGTAGCCCTCCCCCTCCAGCAGCAGCGCCGTGTGGGCCACCGCCTGAAAGGCGGTGGGGCAGGCGGCAATATAGGAAAACAGTTCCTGATTCATTTTGATATCCCCCTTATTCCGTTACGATGGTCTGGATGGCCTCGGCCTTTTCCTCCTGCGTTACCAGAAAGAACGCCCAGCCAATCAGCGGCAGCGCACACAGCGCGCCGCGAACACCCCAGAGGTGGGACGCGCCTACCCCCACTGCCGCGCCGATATGGAAGCACAGCAGCGTGGACAGGAAGAAGCCCATCCGCACCAGCTGCTCCCTGTTCTTCGTACACAGATACTCCGCCAGCGCCAACGACGCCTGCTTGGTGTTGTTGGTGGAGAAGATGGTGGAGCTGTAGAAGTTCCGTGCGCCCCGGAAGCTGCTCCACTGGAAGGCCATGGCGAAGAAGATGGGGTACAGCGCTATCACGATCTCCGTCTCCGCCGGGATGAAGCATTCCGCCATCGCCGCAGCCGCCGTAATGATAGGCGACAGCCGCCGCACATTCACGCTCCACCAGAAGGGCAGCAGCACCGTCAGCATGGTGGCCGCCGCATACAGCAAAAACGCGCCCAGATGCTCCAGTACGTTAAAGCCCCGGCCATACAGGGCGTCGATGACCAGCTCCAGCAGGTTCACCGTCTGGGCGCTGCCCATGACGCCGCCCCGGCTCATAATGGCGTAAGCTCCGAAAAAGCCGCCCACACAGGCAAAGGCCAGATGGCGGTACCAGTCGATATTTTTCCGTTTATAAAGAGGCATGACAGTTTCCTCCGTGCAAAGCTATCCATCAGTATAACATACTTTCTCTGGGGGGCAATGGTGAAAACGACGAAAAAGCGCAAAAAATACCGTTGACAACGACGAAAGATGTGGTAAAATAAGGGCAACATTGCGATACGGCCATGAGGAAACGAGTCCGGTCATGCCACCCAGAGCGAGAAGGGAACGGTGCAAGCCCTTCGGGAACGGCAGGCGGGACAGCCACTTCCGAGCCTGCGGCGACGAGCCGCACGCTTCGTCCCCGTTACCGGACGGACTGAGATGACGGCACAGCCGTCAAATTAGGGTGGTACCGTGAAGCGTCGCTTCGCCCCTATGTGGGGCGGGGCGTTTTTGTTTTTTGGAGGTGAGACATGGGTTATCACATCATCGACATGACGTCCGATCCCCGGTGCGGCCAGTTCGCCTACTTCCGGCAGATGGCCTATCCCTTCGCTGGGATCACGGCGGAGATCGACATTACGGACTTTATGGCCTGTAAGGGACAGCGGCCCTTCTTTCTCAGCTTTCTCTACGCGGTGACGCGGGCCGCCAACGCCGTGCCCCAGCTGCGCCGCCGTATCCTGGAGGACGGCACAGTGGTGGAGTTCGACTGGTGCCCACCCTCCTACACCGCCATGAAGCCCGACGGCGTGTACGTCTACTGCACGGTGGAGGGCGACCTGCCCTATGATGCTTTCATCGCCCTGGGTCAGCGCCGCCAGCGGGAGGTGCTGGAGCGGGGCACGCTCACCGAGGACGGTGATGCGCGCAGCTTTTTCTTCGTGTCCAGTCTGCCGTGGCTCCACTACTCCCAGCTGGAGCACCCCATGGTGAGCCCTGACGACAGCAACCCCCGCATCAGCTGGGGCAAGTACGTCACGGCAAATGGCCGCACGACCCTGCCGGTGTCGCTGTTCGTCAACCACGCGCTGGCCGACGGCCTGCATATCTCCCGGTTCTTCCGGAATCTGGAGACGGAGCTGGCGGCGTTGGTGGAAAACTGGTGCGAGGACAACACACCAAAGGCTCCCCTTGTTGCAAGGGGAGCTGTCGGCGAAGCCGACTGAGGGGATAATACGATAATTGACAATCCCTCCGTCAACGCTTCGCGTTGACACCTCCCTTTACACAAGGGAGGCTTTGACAGCGGCAGAAGAAACAAAATCAAAAATTTATCATAAAAGGAGCGAAATACTATGAGCCATCCCTATCACGGTCTGAATGAGCTGCGGGAAATGTTCCTGAAGTTCTTCGAGACGAAAGGCCATCTGCGCCTGCCCAGCTTTTCGCTGGTGCCCCAGAACGACAAATCCATCCTGCTGATCAACGCCGGCATGACCCCCATGAAGCCCTGGTTCAAGGGCGAGG